>Ga0156182_143_pt1 | contig 38911 bp, 39 predicted proteins | sample RifCSPlowO2_12_FD_107835 | JGI IMG/M metagenome (GOLD analysis project Ga0156182, IMG submission 107835) | Candidatus Melainabacteria bacterium RIFCSPLOWO2_12_FULL_35_11
TGCCTACAAAAATCTATTGCTAAAAGATCTAAAATGCTTCGTTTGATCCTAATTCCGCATTCTACGAAACAATTTGATTGTTAAGTGTCAAACGTGCGATAATTACAGCTTGGAAAAATTATCCTCCATTTGGCGGTGATGAAATAGAAGGTGGCGGAAGTCCAGGCCATTAGGTCTTCCCCCATTATAACAGTTCCTGAAAATCTCTCCACAAAAATTTCTTCAAATCAATTTTTTGATTTTTATCGAATTTAATCATTTTTAATTAAATGGAAATATTATTAAGATGTTAAAATTAAATATCTTATGAAGAAAAGTGTTTATTTAGATACAACAATTTTTAGCTACTATGTGGATGAGAGACCAGAACTCAGTGTTCATATTGAGAGAACAAGGGATTGGTGGAGTAATGAAAAACGATTCTATGATTTATACATTAGTAATTTTGTTACAGAAGAACTTAAATCAAAAAGTTTTCCAAACCAAATGAGTGCAATAAAATTAACAAAAGGTATTCAAGTGCTAGAGCCCATAGAGCAGATTGATAAAATCGTTGAAATCTATCTTAAGAATAAATTAATGCCACAAAAGGATACAAGAGATGCACTGCATCTTGCTTTTGCATCTGTTTATAAAGTTGATGTTTTGTTAACATGGAACTGTGCTCACTTAGCAAATGTAAATAAAAAAGAGCATATGAAAAATATAAATGCAGCTTTGGGGCTTTTTCTTCCAGAAATTGTTACTCCTCTTGAACTTCGGGTATAATATCCATGTATTTATGAAGAAGAAAAAGAAAAAAAATGATAAATGGTCTGATCCTGTAGTTGAAGAAACCAGGGCAAGAGGAAGAGCCTTTACTGCTCGTTTTGGAAATGATCCAAAAAAAATCCTGAATTACTTGCGTAAAATAGAAAAAAAGGATCCAGACAAATCAAAATATGTCTCTGAGATAAAGATTGTTAAAAAAGCATCTTAAATTCAATTAGCTCTGATTATATCCCCACAAATATTTCTTCAAATCAATTTTTTGATTTTTATCGAATTTGATTCCTTCTTTTACTGCTAAAATATTAACTTAAAATGGAAAAATCAATAAAACTTTATCTTGATACATCTGTTTGGAATTTTGCGCTTGAGGCAGATAGACCAGATTATATAATTACTTACGAATTTTTAAAAAGTGTAAATAATAGCAGTGAATATTCACTGGTTTTTTCTAATTTAGTAGAAGCAGAAATAAATGATGCTCCATCTAAAAGAAAAGAAGAACTTACAAAATTAATTGATATTTTTAAACCTGTAATAGTTTATTCCAATGAAGAAGCTTTTAATCTTGCTGAAATTTATATTTCTGAAGGACTAATTCCAGAAAACTACAGAGATGATGCTATTCATATAGCAACAGCCACTGTAAATCACTGCAATTTCCTTTTATCCTGGAATTTTAAGCATATAATTAAGGCAAGGGTTATTTGGGGAGTTCACTTAATAAATCATCGTGAGGGATATGGTTTAATAGAGCTGGTTTCACCAAAGCAATTCTTGGGTAAGGAATAAATAAATGACTGAACCAGATCCAATGAGAGAACTACATAAAATTCGTGAAAAAAATTATCACGAAACTAAACATATGTCTGCTAATGAATATATTCAACATATAAAACAAAAAGCTAAGGAATTTGAGGCATTTAGGAAAACTGTAAAACCAGTTAAGGATTTAGAAACTTTTTTTAAAGAATTAGATGACAAAAAGAAGGCTAGTTAAAATATAGCCATGACTGAACCAGAACCAATGCCACAACCTCCTTTTAGACCTAAATAAATTCTCTCCACTTATATTTCTTCAAATCAATTTTTTCTTCCTTATCAAAAACAACTCCTTCTTTTTCTAAAAGTCTTTTTTGTAAATCAAGCGGAATGTTCATAAGTTTGTTTGTGCTGATAGTGCCTTTTGAATTTATTACTCGCTGCCAGGGAATTTGTGAATCGTGAATCGTCGTTCGTAGATAATATTTAGAGTTTGTTTTTTTACGATATACGATACACGATTTACGATTCACTTTTGCTAACCTATTCAATGCCCACCCTACAACTCTTGGATTTAAATTTAAAATTTGTCCTATTTGCCCATAGGTCATTACTTTCCCTTTTGGGATTTTTTTTACGAGGTTGTAGATTTTTTCGTAGGTTTTCATGATTATAGATTATCATTATAAGACAAAACGTAATATTTCTTTATAATTATGCAAATAAAGCGTATAAATTTGCAAGATAAGGTAAAATATTTACATGCAGTTTCCAAGATTAATAGAATCCGACTTAGAAAGGCTCTTAAATAAGAATCGTAGCGTACTTTTATTTGGACCCAGGCAAACAGGTAAAAGTACTTTGATAGAAAATTTCCTTGCTAAAGTTAAGCAAAAAAAGATCATATACAGACTTCAGGATATTAATAATTACCAGGAACTAATAAAAAATCCTGAACTTGTACAGCAAAGAGTCGAGATTGAACTTAAGTCTGGTCCAGTATTACTTTTTATAGATGAGGTTCAAAAAATTCCTATTCTAATGGATAGTTGCCAGTACTTGATTGATACGTACAAAGAAAAAATAAGAGTTATTCTATCAGGCTCTTCAGCCAGAAAACTTCGTACAATAGGAACTAATCTACTTCCTGGCAGAGTGATAATTAGAAATCTACATTCGCTTATATTGCCAGAGATACAAGAAAAGAAAGAACAAAGAATTGTCCCTGTTAAATTTCAATCAGATAATTACCCAGATACAAATATTTCGCTTGAAGATCTTTTATTTTATGGCTCACTTCCTGGCATTCTAAAAGAGAAAGAAAATGAAATCAGGGAAGATTTACTAAAGTCATATGTTTTAAGTTACTTGGAAGAAGAAATTCGTGCTGAGGCACTAAGTAGAAATCTGGGTTTATTTTCCAGATTTCTTGAGCTGTCTGCATTTGAGTCAAATAGTTCACCCAATATGTCAAAACTATCCCAGGAAACAGGTATTCCTATCTCAACAATTAAAAATTATTTTCAACTTCTTGAAGATACTTTGATTACTTATTCGATTCCAGCTTTTAGAAAAAAGTCAAGAAAACAAATCTTAACTACTCCAAAATATATTTATTATGATACGGGAATAAGAAATGCAGCTTCAGGAATGCCATTCAATAAGCAAATATTAAAAACAGAATTAAGCGGGAAATTATTTGAACACTTTATTTCTTTAGAGCTTATAAAAAGAATTAAATATCAGTATTCATCGTGGAAATATTTTTATTTCAGGACTAATCATGGTATCGAAGTAGATTTTGTAATTCAGACTGATGATGAACTTATTCCCATTGAAATTAAATATACCAGTACTCCTGATTCAAAACATATAAGACATCTGAAGGTGTTTATGGAAGAATTTAATTGTAAACAGGGCTATCTGATTGGATTATTCAAAAATGCTCTGAAATTAGAAAAAGGGATTTATGCTATTCCCTGGAATGAAATATAATAATTAAAATGACCACCACAAACCAACTCATAAATACTCTTTGGCAAAAAGACACAGAAGAATTAAAAGATAAGCTTTTAACTATTCTTGCTAAACAGAGCTACAGAGAAGGAAAGTTTACTTTAGTAAGTGGTAAAGAATCAAATTTTTATCTGGACGGGAAGATGACCTCGCTTGATAGTGAAGGCGGGACACTAATTTCTGTTTTATTTTTAAGAATGTTAAAAGAAAATGTTTCTAGTGTTGGTGGAATAAGTGTAGGAGCCGATCCGCTTAGCAGCGGTGTTTCACAGATAGGATATTTACTTGGAAAAAAATTAAATGCTTTTTATGTAAGGAAGGAACCTAAAAAACATGGCACCAGTAAGTGGGTTGAAGGGCCGCTTAAAGCCGGCGAGACAGTAGCAATCTTAGAAGATGTGGTTACTACAGGAGGTTCATCTCAAAAAGCAATTGAAAAAGTTACAGAGTTTGGTGCTAAAGTAGAACAGGCTCTGGCAGTAGTAGATCGGAATGAAGGTGGCAGGGAAACATTTAAAAAACTAGGCGTGGAGTATGATTTCTTGTTTGATATTAATGAAGTGATTGAGAGATCTAGGACTTTACGTTAATATGATTATCCAACTATGCCAATTACTACCACAATCTCAATAATCTTAAAAGATAACTCAAAAAAAGAAATCCCATCAGGTTCTACAGGCCTTGATTTAGCTAAGGCTATCAGTAACAGCCTGGCTAAAAAGAGTGTTGGACTTTTATTAAATAATGAACTAAGGGATCTGGTTACTGTTTTAAAAGATAACGATAAGATAGAAATAATTACACAGGAAGACCCGAGAAGTTATGAATTTTTAAGACACAGTACAGCACATATTCTGGCTGAAGCTGTCCAGAATATTTTTAAAGGAGCAAAGATTGCAATCGGACCTGTTATAGAAGACGGATTTTATTATGATTTTGAAATTCCTGATCATAAACTTATCCCCGAAGATCTTTTAAAAATTGAAAAAGAAATGCAAAGACTTATTGATGAAGAGCAAAAATTTATAAAGATAAATATACAGGACACAGACAAGCAGCTACAAGAGTTTCAATTACAGGGAGAAAAATTTAAAGCTGAATTACTTAATCAGTATAAAAATGACAATCCTACTTTATATGTTTTAGAAGATAAATCAGGAAAACCAGTCTGGAATGACCTGTGTAGAGGTCCACATATTATAAACTCAAAGCAAATTAAAGCTTTTAAACTACTTTCTGTTTCAGGTGCTTACTGGAGAGCAGATGAGACAAAAGAGTCACTTCAGAGAATTTATGGAACATCCTGGTGGAGTCAGGAAGAACTGGATAAGTATTTAAAAAATCTTGAAGAAGCAGATAAAAGAGACCATAGAAAACTTGGTCGCCAGCTGGATCTTTATAGTACGCATGAAGAGACTGGTCCTGGCTTAATACTCTGGCATCCTAAGTTAGCCTTTATCAGGGGACAGGTGGAAGATTACTGGAAGGATTTACACGGAAAAAACGGCTATGAGTTTGTTTATACTCCGCATATTGCAAGGACTGACTTATGGAATATTTCAGGCCATAATGATTTTTACAAAGAAAATATGTTTTATATGACTGTAGATAAACAGGACTATGTATTAAAACCCATGAATTGTCCTTTTCATGTTTTAATTTTTAATTCCCGCAGGCATAGTTACAGAGAACTTCCTGTAAGGTTTGCTGAGCTGGGTACTGTTTACAGATATGAGCGTTCAGGTGTTATGCATGGACTTGCACGTGTTCGTGGTTTTACTCAGGATGATGCTCATATTTTTTGCAGGAGAGATCAGTATGTGGAAGAAATTAAAGGTGTAATTAAACTTGTTGACATAATTTACAAACAATTTGGACTTGAATATACAGCAGAGCTTTCTACAAAACCAAAAGACGCAATCGGGGGAAAAGAAATTTGGGATTTTGCTGAAGCTGGCTTGGAGCAGGCAATAAAAGAGTATGGGCTTGAATATAAAATTAACCCACAAGATGGAGCTTTTTATGGGCCTAAAATTGACTTTAAATTAAAAGATGCTTTAGGACGTATCTGGCAAGGGGCTACTATCCAGCTTGACTTTAATTTACCGGATAGATTTAAGTTACAATATATAGAAAAAGATGGTTCTCAGCAGCAACCAGTTATGATTCATCGTGCTATTTATGGGGCACTGGAGAGATTCGCAGCAATTATTATCGAACACTTTGCAGGTGATTTTCCTCTCTGGCTTTCTTATAAGCAGGTTATTGTTTTGCCTATTACTGATCGCCATTTAGAGTATGCAAAAAAAGTTGAAACCGTGTTAAAAGAAAAAAATATAAGAGCAGGGATTGATGATCGGGCGGAATCATTAAATGCAAAAATTCGTGATGCAGAAATAAATAAGATTCCTTACATGGCAATTGTTGGGGATAAAGAATCAAATGAAAACAATGTTTCGGTTCGTATGAGAAAAAAAGGAGATCTTGGAAAGATATCTTTAGATACTTTTGTTGAGCAGTTATCTAAAGAAATTGAACAAAAATTAATTAGCCTATGAATAACAAATTAAAAAGAAATTTGATTTTTTGTTTATTATCTTTTTTTATTTTAACCATCTTGGCTGTCAGAGCAAATTTTAAAGATGAAGTACGGGAAATACTCTATTATGGAAAGGAAGGTGCATTGAGAGGGCAAATCTGGTATGGAAATGCATCCTGGTATGGGCCGCACTGGCATGGCAGAACTACATCTAGTGGTGAAACATTTAACAAAAACAAATTAACTGCAGCACACAGAACACTTCCCTTCAATACAATGGTTAAGGTTACAAATTTAAAAAATAATAAATCAGTAATAGTCAGGGTAAATGACAGGGGCCCGTTTAAGGCAGGCAGGATAATTGATCTTTCTGAAGAAGCTGCAGATAAAATTGATGCAAAAAAACAAGGAATTTCTTATGTTAAGGTCCAGGTTTTGAACCAATGACGTGAAGTTACATTTCAGATAACTCATAATCTAAGTTAAGTAAAGGCAAGGCAGTCTTGTTTAAATTAATAATTATTTAAGAAACTATACTGTCAAATTTAACTTCTAAAGGTTAGTATTAATAGTAGATACCTGACCAAAATATAAAATCTCTCTTACTCCGATTTAAGCCAAATAGGCCAAAAAAATAATTATAAGGCAGTAAAAAGAACATAAGGGTTAAGGTTTTCATCAAGATTAAATTACATGCTTTGTAAAATAAAATAATTTTAAAAAAGGAATTTGCCGACGGAAGCAGCAGCTTGTCTGAAACATAGAAAAGGAAGGGGATTGTAATGGTAGATATTGCTGGTCAAGATTCAATTGCGAATATTATAGTAAATGCTGATTCGCCTGATGTAGAACAGCTGGCCCAGATTGAAAGTGAGTTTAGTGATGTTTTGCTTGGCGGGGATCTGGAAGGTGATCTTGATGCAGGTGCTTTAGAGGATGACTTTTTCGATGCAAAGCTTGAATTAGGTACAGATGATTCCATAAGACTTTATCTTAGAGAAATAGGCCGAATACCGCTTTTAAAAGCAGAAGAAGAAATTGATTTAGCAAGAAGAATTGCAAATGGCGGATATGACGGTATTGTTGCAAAAAGACAATTAGTACAGGCAAACCTGAGGCTTGTAGTTTCAATTGCCAAAAAATATTTAAACAGAGGATTGCCTTTTCTTGATTTAATTCAGGAAGGAAACCTGGGCTTAATCCGTGCTGCGGAAAAATTTGATCCTGAGCGCGGCTATAAATTTTCTACTTATGCAACATGGTGGATTAGACAAGGGATTACCAGAGCATTAGCAGATAAATCCAGAACTATTCGTGTACCTGTACACATGGTTGAAACCATAAATAAGTTTAAGAAAATAACCCGGGAGCTGTCACAGGGATTAAACAGGAGACCTACTGAACATGAACTTGCTGCTGCAATGGATGTGTCTGTCCAGAAGGTAAAGGAAATTGTAGCTGCAAACAGAACCCCTGTATCTCTTGAAACCCCGCTTGGAAAAGAAGAAGACAGTCGCTTAGGAGATTTTATAGCTGATGCCGAGTCTGCCCAGCCAGACAGTTCAGCTACAGATGAACTCTTAAGATCTGACATTGAAGGGGTGTTAAATTCACTTTTACCCAGAGAGCGTGAGGTAATCCGCTTACGTTATGGTCTGGATGACGGACGTGAAAGAACACTTGAAGAAGTAGGGCAACTCTTTGGTATAACCAGAGAACGTGTTCGTCAGATAGAGTTCAAAGCTATGAGAAAACTCAGACAACCTGACAGATGTACAAAACTTGAAGGCTATTTAACACATTAGGCTTTTTGTAAGATTTTTTGCATATATATAAAAGCTATAAAAGCTATAAAAGCAAATGTTCCCCAAAGGTTATTTGGATTTGAGTTTTCCTTAATAAAGTAACGGTTGGTTAATTCACTGTTGATTTTTATTATCTTAATAATACCTTTAACATAATATAGTTACATTATTATAAGGGGGACTAAACAAATGAATTATTCAACTCAAAAATTAATAAATGATTTTATCAGTAAGGTTGGGGAGAGTGATTTAAAAATGTTAGAGACTGTACCCTCACAAACAGCTTTTAATTATGTATATTTTCTCTACAAAAAGTTCTATGAAGCATACCCGACAGGTGAAGTTTATAATGCTTTAGCTGAAATGTTTTCGCAGCAAAAAGCTGCCTAGCTGTACACATTGTTATTACTAACTTAAAAATTAATTAATTCTTTAATTTTGCCAATTTTGAATTTTTAGATGTACCATAAGTAGCTAATTAAGGAACAGGTGCCATGGTTTATCTAAAAGATGAAAATCTAATTGCACAGGAAAAAATTTTGATTGGTGGAAGAAAAGCTGCTCGTAAAACTTTTGGATTTGATGAAATTTCTTTAGTGCCGGGAAAAGTTACCCTAGATCTTGAACTATGTGACACAAGTTTTATTCTAGGCAAACACAAATTTGATTTTCCGATTATTGCTTCCAGTATGGACAGTGTAGTTGGTCCTGAAACTGCAGTTTTAATTAATAAGCTTGGCGGATTAGCTGTCCTGAATCTCCAGGGCATTTATACACGCTATGAAAACTACACAGAAGTTTTAAAAAAGATTTTAAGTGTTGACAATGAAAACTTTGTACCGCTTATGCAGGAGTTATATACAGAACCTGTAAAAGATTATTTAATTGAAGAAAGAATTAAAGAAATTAAGTCAAAGGGTGTGGTATGTGCAGTTTCTTCTACGCCTAATGTAGCAAATGATTTTGGGGTGATTGCACAAAATGCCGGTGCAGATATTTTTGTGGTTCAAAGTACGGTTGTTTCTGTAGAGCATAAATCACAGGATAAGTCAGCATGTTTTGATCTTAGGGAATTTATTCAAAAAATGAAAATTCCTGTAATTGTTGGAAATTGTGTGACTTATGAAGTAGCACTTGAACATATGAGGGCAGGTACAAGTGCAGTTCTTGTAGGAATTGGTCCTGGTGCAGCCTGTACAAGCCGTGGAGTTTTAGGAATTGGTGTTCCAATGGCGACCTCCATAGCTGATTGTGCTGGTGCAAGAGATGATTATTTTTTAAAAACAGGAAGATATGTTCATGTAATAGGTGATGGGGGAATGTCTACCGGTGGCGATATATGCAAAGCAATTGCATGTGGAGCTGATGCAGTAATGATAGGTTCACCTTTTGCAAAAGCAAAAGAAGCTCCAGGGGGCGGATATCACTGGGGAATGGCTACACCAAGCCCTGTTTTACCACGCGGTACCCGGATTAAAGTAGGCTCTATTGGTACATTAAAAGAAATTTTACTTGGACCGGCAAGGTTCGATGATGGTACACAAAATTTAATCGGTGCGCTTAAAACATCTATGTCAACCCTTGGTGCACAAAACATAAAAGAAATGCAGCAGGTAGAAGCAGTTATAGCTCCATCTATTCTTACTGAAGGAAAGGTTTTTCAAAAGGCTCAGAAGTTAGGGATGGGGAAATAATTCTTCTCCACCTATTGGTGGATAATATTAGAGCTTTTTTCTTAAGTACCGATAACTAAATTAGATAATTTTTTAAGAACTTGCCAGGGGTATTACTATGTTCTATGAGAAAATTTTTTTATCTTTTTTAATGATTATATTAGTATGTAGTTGTAAAAGCTATTATGGAGTACCGCACACCTGTTACTATTCCCCGGTTAGTGATCCTGATTATTCCTGCATTTCAAAGTGTATTCGTGAAGCTAATCAATAAGAGCTCTATAGGTATTGTGTTTAACTATAAAGTCATGTCTGCTTTGAATCCTGTCTAAGAGATCATTTAACCTGACTTCTAAAATTGCTATTCCCTGTAAAATTGTTTTTAATTTTATCTTTTCTTCTTTGGAAGATGTTTTTTTGTATTTGTTAATTGTGTCTGTCTTCAGACTAATGATTTTTGACAATAATATGTGAGAAGTATGTCTTATATTTTTATAGTTTGTGTCAAATTTATCTATGTAGTATCTGGGTTCAGTACCTATAATATCTTTTTTGACAGATGAGGCAGATATTTGAATCATCCCGTTTTTGTCTAAAGTGACATAATGTGCCAGTGAAGGAATTAAGAAATTGCAAATTGCACCATATGCCCGAAGTTCAGTTAGAACATTAGGTCCAAGCATTGGTTCTATATTTGTTTTCCATTTATTCCTGCTGAACATGTTACTTAAAGAACCACGGATAATTTTAATTGAATTTATATCTTTTATATTCTTTGGGATTATTAATGATGGCAAAGAGTTTTTTATAACCTCATCAGATAAATCCGGACTTAGAAATATAGTAAGAACCTTAAAGTACCTGGCATTTAAATTGTTTATGTAATCAAGCCGGAGCTTTTGATTGGTTTCATTCTTAACAGGATCCAGGGAATCTTTTAGTTCTATAAAATACGGGGTTGATTCTATTGCTGACTTTGCTGTTTTTAAATAATTATTTTTGTAAATGCTCTGGATATCAAAGAAGTAATAATGACTAAACTTTAATATAGCAAGAAATAAAATAACTGAAATTATATAGAACGATTTCTGAGCTATTTGCCTGAGTCTTTTACTGGTTTCTGTTTTTATAATAGTTTTAACGAGTAATTCTTCTTCATGTAAAATCTTTTGACAAATATTTAAAACTTTTTTAGTAATACTATCACAAAATGCTTTAGCAGTAAGTGTTTCATCTGGAAGAATCTGATCACTCGTTTTTTTATCCACCAAGTAAGTTTCAGTTTTTCCAATAAGTCCGGCAATTTCTCTTTTTAACGCATATAAGTGAAGGATTAAATTATTGGGTTTGTCAAATGCAAAAGCACTATCTCTTTCATATAAGTTAGTTAATATTTCTAATGTCTGCAGGGCATCTTTTGGAGAAGATTTTAACCACAACAAGGTTTCAATTAGATCTTTATTGTGCTCAGTTAATATTTCTTCTGAAAAATCATGATTTTTCAGCTTGTTATATATTGATTGAATTGAAGAGTAAAAGTGGGTTTGGTCTTTAGTCAGTAACTTTCCCCAGTAGTTACTTTGAAAAAATAATTCAGCATTTTTGCTTTGATTATTATTTAGATTAATATATGCACAATCATTAGTATGCATTAAGTAAGTAAGGATCTTTGAGATTTCATCATAACTCAATTTTTGTAATTCCAGAAATAAAATTTGTTTACAGACCAGTATTGATACAGAAAGCAATTTTTCTTTAAAAACATTCAAGTATTTCCTGCTATTACCTTTTAATACTTCCTTTATTATTAAATCTCTTTTTCTGCTACAATTCCTTTCATCGTTTAAAAATGTGTAATTAAATTCCTGATTGTTGTTAAACAGCTCTTTTAAGTATTCCTGGTTTAGTAATGTTTTTGTATTTTTATTTATAGTGTCAAAGTAGGTTATTTTTCTTTGAATGAGATATAAGATGTTATTTGTTAAATCTTCAGAAGGATTTAAATCAGCAGGAGCTATTTTCAATAAATCCTGAATGATTCTTGTTAAATAATTATGACTTATAGTTTGGGCAGCATTCTTGTAAGTTTCTTCTTTCTCAGGTTCTTCTTTTGATTCTTTGTAAATTTGTTCAGATACTTTTTCTCTTGTCTTGTTTAAGTTTTCTAATCTGCTTAAAGGAAACAACTCATCATTTAAAAGGGTTTTCTCTTCCAGGTTAAATAAACTGGAAACAAATTCATAAATATCTTCATTCGCTTCATCTGTTTCAAATACTTCCAGGGTAGTTATCATACTGTTACTTATAGAAGCACATAAAACCCTTAAATGCAAAGGTTTGCAAACCATAATCAAGATAATCATTTCAGTTATCTAAAAGAGAGCTGATTTAATTTGTTTTATTATGAAAATAAAATTATAATGTTTCTAAATATGAGCACTTTAGAAATTGTAGAAAATTTTAAGAAAGGATTTAATAATACCGGAAAAATTACCAGTGGTTTAGTGCATGAAAAGCCTGCTTATGATATTGATAAAAAAAAGAGATTGCTTGTAGAGAAGAGAAAACTAATTAGAGAACAATTACAGTCATTAATAAAAAGATCTTACCCAAGCATAAATGATTCTGACTTAAAAAAATGTATTCCAAGCAGAAAATTAACCGTTGAAGGTATTAGAATCGGTGAAACTATTGATGATAAGTACAGAGTGGAAAAACTGCTTGACAGTGGTTCAATGGGAAATGTTTATGCGGTTCGTGATATTGAAAATGAAACAGTCTGTGCAATGAAGACACTTGTTGAAGCAGTTCACTCTGAAAAGGCTGTTCGCAGATTTATCAGAGAAGCTAAAGAGCTTTCAAGGCTTGATCATCAATATATTATAAATGTTATTGATTTTGGAATGAGTGAGGGAAGACCTTATTATATTATGGAAAATTTATCCAGCACCTTTAATTCAGAGTCAAGTAACATGGAAGCACTGATTAAAACATTTCACGAACAAAAGATTAGTTTAAAAGAGATGCTTAAATACTTTGCACAAATTGCAGAAGCACTTGATTATCTTCATACAAGGGAAAGAGCTATAACTCACAGAGATTTAAAACCTTCCAATGTCCTTGTAAGCAATAAGTCTATTAAGCTTATAGATTTCGGCGTTGCAGGAATATCAAGTGGTACGCTAACTGCTTTAACTGATGTAAATGAAGTTTTAGGAACTGCACACTATTTTGCAGTTACTGACTGGGATAAGCACGATCTGGGTCCGGAATCTGATATCTATTCTTTAGGAGTAATGTTATATTACTTAGTGACAAAAAAATTACCGTTTGATATTGACAATAAATCAAAAATAAACACAGAGCAAACTATTGATTTTATTCCTGCACCAGAACCAGGAGCAGAAACGATTGATTATATTTCTGCACCTGCTAAATCAGATATTTATTTAGCTGATACACAAATTTCAAAAAACACTCCAGGCTCTGGTTATAAAAATAAAGGAGATAAAGATTCAATGCTTAAACTTTTTAAAAGAGCCAGGGAAATGGAGCCTGTTTTTAAGGACATATTACCTGGTATTGAAGACAGATTAATAGAATTAATTAAAAGGTTATTATCGAAAAATTCATATGACAGACCAAATGCCAAGAGTGTAGCTCAGGAACTCTATCGTATCGAAGGTTCCATTCAGGATCCAACTCCTGTGTATTTAATACTGAAAAGCTCTATTTCTTCTTAGTCTTATTTCAACAAATCACAATCAAACCCGGCCGGCACATATGATTCAAACCCAGGCTTAATCATTCCATTTTCACAGATTGCACTTACATCAAGAGGGCCACCAGAAAGCATAGAACAAATATTACTGCTAATACCAGGTGGCATAAATGGTTGTAGTTCTGGTTTGATCACTCCATTTTCACAGATAATATTTACTGCATTTGGATCACTTGGGTTTAGATTTGCAAGCTCTGATAAATTTACTCCTGATGGTAAGTTTTTAATATCTTGTGGAGTTACGCCTGCTGGCAAATCTTTTATATTGCTTAAGGGTGGGAATGAAATTAAATCTTGAATTGTAAATCCTGGTGGTAAATTGCTTAGATTGACACCTGCCGGAAATTTAATAAAATCATTTAAATTAAATCCTGCGGGAAGTTTTGCTAAATCTGCCGGTGTATAACCAGGTGGTATTTTAATAAGATCCTCTACAGTAAACCCGTCTGGTATTTCTGCTATATCCATTAAATCAAACCCTTCCGGAATGTTAATTAAATCTCCAAAGTCTGAAACAAAAGGAAAATTTGTAATATTCATTATTTTGGCCGGTAAATTGTTTAAGTCAATTCCGGCAGGCAGTAAATCCGGGTTAATTGTTTTAGGGAGATTATTTACATCCAGTCCGCTTAGATTTTCAAAATTACCATTAATTGGAATATTATTAAATCTGCCAATTGCAGATACCTGTCCATTGTCACTTACAATAATTTCTTCTCCCGTAACGTCTGCTGCCTTATCAATAACTTTATTTGTATTCTGAAAATCTACTCTTAAAGTACCGGAAGCAAGATTGCCCATGGTGGTCATTTTTAGTGAAGCCATGGCAGGCACCTCTTTAATAGTATCTATAGCATTTTGACCGTTTTGTTCTATAAGTTTTCTTACTTCATTTGCCACATCTATAGTTTCACCTGTTTTAAGATTTGTACTCATAAGACTGAGTTTTACCTTGTCAGTATCTACCGCAACTGTTCCTCCCTGAAGGAATTTATTAATTACCTCCTGAGGATCAAGCAAAATAGTATATAAAAATTCAAGTATATTTTTATCGGTTGTTTTTTTAATATCAATGGTCAGCTGGAGTAATCCTGTTTCAGGATCAATAACTACATTATTAAAACCATCTTTTACTGTTAAGTTTCTAAATGGAACATTACCTGTACAAGTCGCCTGAATAGTCCCTCCCGAAGCAAGCGATATTGTATCTGACTGTGCCCCGGCAGATAAATCACCACTGGTATTATCCTGGGAAAATGAATTGTTAAAACTCAGACAAAAAAAAGCAATTAAAATAAAAATGTACATAAATATCTTTTTTAACATATATACCTCTTTATTCTCCCTGAGAATAATTTAGTTAATTTTATCACGCGTGTTATTCCAAAGGACAACGATATTTCTTTATCTACACAGAAGCACTGGACATGTAGCTTCCATAATGACCTGTTTTGTAGTGCTTCCAAAAATTAATTCTACAAGCCTGTTTTCACCGAAAGCACCTATTACAACTAATCCAGGATCAAAAATCTTTATTTGATCAATAATTGCTTTCCAGGGCATAGCAGCTCCAAAATCTACCACATACGTAGCATTCAGTTCATATGGGGTGAGAAATTCATTTGCTTCATCCAGAGGCTTTTGTGCAGAATCAATATCATTTGCTACACTGACAACCCTTACGTCAAAGTTTAAAAGCTTTGCAAATGCTGCTCCTATACTTAAAGCACGCTGAGCATTCTGACTGCCATCATATGCTATTAATATTTTGTTATTTACCTTTGCATCTTCAGGTACAACCAGTACAGGACGGGTAGTCTGGCGGAGTAAATTGTCTGTTACTGGTCCTGGTTCTTTTGAAGTTTCAGGATATGTTTTCCCTCTTCTTCCTATTACTGTCATATCTACAGTTTTTGTAATCTCTTTAATGATTTCATGAACCCTGCCTCTCTTAGTTAAAAAAGTATGGTTCACTGCAAATTTTTTACAGGTCTCTTTAAAATTCTTTTCAAGTCTGTTAGCCTCTGCAATAAACCCTTTTTCAACTTCTACCTGTTCAACAGTCGGTTTTGTCTCAGGGATAGCAGAAGAAAAGCCCATTCCTGCACTTATAAGTTCAGCAGGTTGCCATTCAAGTAAACGCATAATATCTTCTACATAAAGGCCCTTTACTTTTGCACCACAAATCCTGGCTAAAGCAACTCCGATACTTAGAGCAGACTTGGCAGATTTAGATTCATCCATGGCTATTAATATACTTTTCATGATCAGCCCCCCAATTTATCACTTGTATAATTTCTTATTTCCATTATTTATATCTGACATCGTCACTTAACTCTTTGACCATGTCAGAAATGCATTCATCATCAAATTCAACAACAGGCGCAAGATCACTTATAGAAATAATGCCCACTAATTTTCCGTCTTTTTCAACAGGCAATCTTCTGTACCCGTAATCCCCCATTATATCTAATGCTTCTTTACAAGTACTCTCAGGAAATATTGTCATAGGCCACTTTGTCATAATTTCATCAACAGTGGTAGTTCCTAAATCCCTTTTATGTGCAATAACACGGGTAACTATTTGCCTGTCAGTTACCATTCCAAGTAATTTTTTCTGTTCACCAACTACAAGTACAGTACCTACGTTTTCTTCATCCATTAATTTGGCTGCTTCATAAACACTTGTTTTTGGAGCTACAGTTACAAGGTCTACCTGCATTACTTGCTGAACTTTTGTTTCTGTTGCTATTGTCATTATTTTATCTCCTGTTTTAATTTACTCTGTCTATATAGTGCCCTTAATTACTAACTGATTCATCAGCCAGAAGGACAAACTTAAGGATGATTTTGGCTCTGAGAAAAATCATCCTTTGGATTTTAAGATTAAATAGTTACTGCCTGGCTATGTTACTAAGTCTAATCTGACTAACTTACAAAGAAAGGTTTTGCCTGGTTTATCCAGCAAAACCTGAAAAATGATACAAAAGGCAGACTGCGAGCACTTTGCAAAGCCCGACAAGCGAGGTACGAAGCAAGGAGGGCGGTAGGCAAAAACATTAAATAGTTGCTTCTGAAATAGAATGTATTTCTCCAATTTCACCAATACCCTCGATCTGATCAGATTCCTGAATAGCATCGGGTTGGCTTTCAGATTGAGTTTCAAGCTCAACACCTACATCTTTTAAGCTGCCACTGGCTGGTACGACTCTTCCTCTGTTTGAGACAAGTGCTGCAGCACTTAATAAACCTAACAAAGCCGGGTTAATTGCAAGTAACCTGGAATCAAAATAAGGAACTGGTTTTAATACAGGAGTCATTGGAGTTTTTATCGGAGCTTTTGTTTCAAGTATTTTTGCTGCAAGAACCTGAGATGACTGTTGTTTTTGGATTTCAAGTGATTCGGCGCCTACAGTTTTTATCCTTGATAATAATGCTCTTATTGCCGGCCGTGCTCTTTCTGCTGCAATTGTACTTTTTTCCAGCTGGTGAGGAGCCCGGGATAAATTGTTTTTCACTTCAGGCAAAGAAACAGTTTCCGGATTTTTAGCAACTTTTTCTAAAATAGATTTGATGGATAAATCCGGATTTTTGACAATCTCAGACAAAAGTATCGGATTTTCTTTTATCGACGATAAAATACCGGGATTATTAATTAATGCCATCAGTAATGCAGGACTTTTTATCATTGCAGTCAATAGTGCGGGATTATTAATAATCACACCTGCCAAAGACGGGTTGCTTAATACTGCTGCTCGTAAAGATGGACTTCTTTCTACTCTTGCCAGAACTGACGGATCAGGTAGTAAAGAAGATAATGTCGATAAAAATTTAGTCGTTTTAATTTGTGTATTTGTAAATGGTTTTTTAGAATCCAAATCGGGATGTTTATTTGTTTGAACTGAATATGGTTTTAAATTATTCCGGAATTCAGAAAAACGACTTGATTGCACATTTTCATTAAGTGGGATCTGAGAATGTGTCACTGTTATGCTTATTGGATTTCCATCAGTCATTAATTTATTTCCTTTAACATCTTTAATAATGAACCATCTCTGATATTAACTCTTCCTCCGAAAGTAGTAACATGTCAAACATTTCACGTATAAAAAAATCATTCTTTTAATTACTTATTAAGATGATTTTTATATTTTTTTAATGAAGTAAAATTAAGTACACAAGTTCAATAATTAAATAATCTTTAAAATCAATGTCTGTTTTTTCATTAAGTTCTACATAGTATTTATGAAATCTGAATGCCGGCAGTAATTTAGTAGTTAAATGCTCTTCCAGTAAGGTTTTATTGATTTTTTTGTAAATACTTTTATTTTGCAAAGCATAACCGTTAATGTATGGGAAAGAGGTTAAAAGTGCAAAAGCAAGCACTGCAAGTGCAATAATAAAATATACTCCTAATAAATTTGGATGAAATAATTTTTTAAATTTATTGTACATTTTTACACACCCCTTTACTTAATACATACCTTTAAATAAGTAAAATTGGCTTACTCCTAAGGCTGAAATATTTAGTAATAGCCGCAGGTTATAAAAAAGTAAAATCATCCTTTCGATTAGCCTCAAGAAGGATTTTATTTCCATAACTGAGGAGTAGCATTATATCTGTAAGTGAAAAATGATTAGAGGCTCAAGGTCAATTAATTAGCAAACTCCATATTTTATTAGTAAAAGAGGTGTTAGATAATGAAAAGCTTAAAAATCGTTTTCTTTATTACATTAACTTCAATAAGTTTTTCGGCTTTAAGCTACTGGGTACCATTACTTGCAGAAGAGATATCTGTACCGTCTCTAACAACAGGCATAATTAATCCTTATGTACCTACACAAACCTGGATTGATGCTTACACTACTGAGGAAGACAAAATCAAAGCTCTGGCAGATATTCAGCCAGGTTCAGCAATATTTATGAGAGAGCTCGCAAGCAGATTTACTGCTATATTTTATGCAGTAAGAAGTGGTAACTGGAAGCTTGCAGATTATCAGTTAGATTATGCTCGCAAAAATATGCAGTTTAATCGTGTAACAAGACCTAAAAGAAAAGAATTGTTTGATGCTTTCTTAGCTAACTCTTTAGGAGATAAAACAAATCCTGCTAGTGGATCTCTGCAGGAAGCAATTAATGCAAAAAATGTTGTTGCTTTTAATCGAGCTTTTAAATCTGCACAAAACAGTTGTAATGCATGTCATGTAGCTACAGAGCATGCTTACATCATATATAAGCTGCCTAAGGGTGGTTCCGAGCAACATCTCTTATTTGCTCCAGTTGAATAGTTGGTTTATTATTATGTGTATGAAGTTACAAAAGTTGATATTTGTGTTGTTTGTTTTAATTTTTTCTTTTATCTTTGCAAATATATGCTTTGCACAGACTGACTTAACTGGCAAAGACATTTTTTATAAAGTAAAAGGTCCTTTAGGTTCATGCAGTACCTGTCATCCGGGTGGAGGTTCTGCCGGCAGATGGGATAGTGAAGCAAAAGAAATAAATAATGATGGAGACAGACTAATTCCTTCTCTAAAAGGCATTGGAAAGAAAAAGTCATCCGAACAAATAGAAAAAATTATCAGGTTTGTAAGCACCAGGTATAAGGTTCCTGTTAACGATAAGCAAATAAAAGCTCTGGTTAATTATGTTTCAGGATTATAGAAAGGATAAAAAGGTAAAAATGAAAAGTAAAGCTTTTATATTTCTGCTTATCTTGTTTATTATTCCATTAAGAGTAAACGCTTCCCCGCAGTATATGAATATATTCAACAAAGATAAATTTGCCAGGCCGGAGATGAAAAATATGTGCAGTGTCTGTCATGTAAATTCCAATGGTGGCGGTCCTGTTAACAATTTTGGAATGGTATTTGATACAAACGGTTTCAAAATAACAAATGATCTCAGACAAAAATTTCCTGAGCTATTTAAGGTAGTGCAGTCCCTGGTACCTAAAATTACACGTGTTAAACCAGTAACTGTTCCTGTTGGGCAAGAAGTAAAAATTATGATTGTAGGTAATAATTTTGCAAATGACAGCACTGTAAAAATTGATGGCAGTAGTGAAAACATCCAGGCAACTTTTGTTAATCCAAAAAATATTGATGTAACAATTACTTTTAGTAATACCGGAGTACATACTGTTCAAGTTGTAAACACAACCGGGCAAGCTTCAAATGTTTTCAAGGTTAAGGCAAAACCCCGGAAGCAATAATTATATAAAGAAGGATTTTGTCCGACTTGTTTAACAAAACCTGACTGGTGTTATATTAAAGTATGCTGAGTTTTATTGAACAGGTGCAAAATGCTTGACTTAAAAGACACTAAAACCACACAAGCTAACCTTCTTAAGCTCATTGAAATAATTCCCGATGCAATTGTAATTGTTGATAATGAAGGAAAGATTAGGTATATAAATTCCCAAACTATAAGTACCTTCGGGTATAGCTCTTATGAATTAACAGGACAGGTTGTTGAAGTATTACTGCCTCATCGTTTTAAAAGTAAACACGTAGACCATAGAACTAATTATTTTAAACATCCGGTAAGAAGACCAATGGGAAGTGGAATAGATCTTTATGGAAGGAAAAAAAACGGTGTTGAATTTTCAGTAGATATAACAATAGCGCCCATTGAAACAGAAAATGGCACATTTGTAATCAGTGTAATTCGGGACATTAGTGAGCGAAAGGCACAGGAAGAAGGAGCAAAAAGGCGAGCCAGGCAATTAGAAGATTTAGTCAGTACAATGACACACGATTTGAAAACCCCATTAATTGCTACTGAGACAAGTTACAGGCATTTGCAAGAGGATTATTTCGGCAAATTAACTGAAGATCAAAAACAAATTATAAACCTGCTAACACAAAGTAATGCACACACTTTAAGACTGGTAAATAACCTGCTGTCTGTTTTTAAATATGAATCACAGTCATACAAACTTCTTCTGGAACAAATTGAGGTCTCTAAACTTTTAAATGGGGCACAGGATGAAGTGAAATTATTTCTGCAGGATAAAAAAATTAATCTAAAGGTCACAAAGACAAATTTTCAGTTTATGTGTGATCCATTTGAAATTGAGAGAGTTGTAGTAAATCTGCTTACAAATGCAATTAAATATACTTCGGATGGTGGAAGCATAGAGCTTCAGGCAGTTAAAGATGAAGACGGCAACGTAATAATTAGTGTTAAAGATACAGGCATTGGAATATCCGGAGAAGATCTGCCAAATCTTTTTGAAAGATTCTGGCAATCTAAAAGATCTAACTTAAATTCCGGTGGTACTGGTCTTGGATTATATTTAAGCAGGCAAATTGTAGAAGCTCATGGAGGTAAGATCTGGGCAGAAAGTATACTTGGGAAAGGAGCAACTATAAGCTTTAAAATACCTGAGATAAGGTAAATATTGCTCTAATCTAAGCCCTGGGAGTGATGTTTTGGATTGAAAATCTGTGTAAGGTTGAAATAAATGGCAGAAGATGAATCAAAAAAAACCAGGCTAATGTTAGTGGAAGACCACGTACTGGCAAGAATTGGTCTTAAAGTTTCACTTGAAAAGTATCCAAACCTTGAAATTATTGCTGAGACAGCAAGTGGAAAAGAAGCTATTGAGCTTGCAAATACTAAAAAACCTGACCTGATAATAATGGATATAGGTTTAATTGAACTGGATGGTATTGAAGCTACAAAAAAAATAAAAGAAGCTAATCCAAACATAAAAGTAATAATGCTTACAAGCCATGAGTCTGAGCGTGAAATAATAGCCAGCCTGGCAAGTGGTGCAGATGGCTACTGTTTAAAAGATACTGCTCCTGAACAGCTTTATACAGCAATCCAGTCAGTCTATGAAGGTAATGCATGGCTAAGCAGCCATGTAGCAGAAAAAGTTTTAAGAAACTTTTATGGGAAAGAAATTAGTCAAATTAAACAATCTGACTTTGCTAAAGGACTTACTGCAGTGGATGAAAAAAAGACAACACAATCCACATCTCAAATACCCATAGTTCCTTTGTCAGATCGTGAGCTTGAAGTATTAAAGCTGATTGTCGACGGTAAAAGTAATCAGGAAATTGGTGAAAAACTTTTTGTAACCTTAGCAACTGTAAAAACTCATGTTAGAAGTATTTTAAATAAGTTAAGCGTTGATGACAGAACTCAGGCAGCTGTTAAAGCTATGCGTGAAGGACTGGTTACGTTCTAATCCCCCCCCCCCTTTTTTTTTAAGCATTGCTTGAAACATTTATAATTAATTGAATTTCTTTTGGGGTAGTTAGTCCATATATACGGGGCTCTAACTCCTGATACAATTCTTTATCTTTTGGTTTTACAAATTTTTCCATGTACTCCAGGAATTCCATCGGTTCTTTATTTTCACCCATATACACCAGTATTTTTTTATCAGGATCAACCCGTGAGTAACCACAGTAAGCATCTTCTCCACCGGTTGTATGTCTTTGTTTAAACTGAAAATTAGAATATTTTAACTTTTTAAGTCCTCTTCGTGCAGCATCATCCACTTCTTTTTCCCTCTTCATACTCTTAATCTCTTTTTCTGAAACATCTGCAGCATCCAAGCCTAAAAGATACGGTTGCTCATCTGCACATGCAATCGGGAAATAATTAAAAGAATCATTAAATACTTTTCTGTCAAAAAGTATTATAAAAGTCAGTATTGCACCTTCTTCTGTAAAACATGTTTTTATTTTGCCGTCTTTGCCTTTGTATAATCTCAGCATATCAGCATATTCTTTAATATCATCAGTAGTCCATTTAGGAAATCCATCTATGCAGGTAAAATCCCCGCATCTTAGATATTCTACATAATCACAAATTTTGTATGCTTTATAGAGTGGGCTATGTATGCCAATAATATCCCGTACCTGCTTTAGAATTTTTTCACCTTTTTCTTTTCCGTAGTGAGAACAGACTGTATCGTGTATGTCCTTAGGAACGCTTTCTTTAGTACCTTCTAAAATATCCAGGGTATACTCATCGTTATCATGCCCTTTTACAGCCTTTTCAGCTAAATGACTTCTGACTATGTGTCCAACGTCGTGAAGCAGTCCGGCAATCTTAAAGGCTTCTTTATTTTCAAGTAAAAGACTTCTGAGATTTTCATCAACTGTATTTTTCAAAAGAGCATTGTAAACCAAAATATCAATCCCGCATACCCTTTTACCATGAGTAAATCTTTCCAGGTATGGTCTTCCGTTTGTCGGGGGATTTAAAGGTGTAGGTAAACCAATCTGGGTTTTATACATTCCGGATTGATAAGTGGGTGTATCAATCAGTTTGCGAAGAATATCTTTTTGTTCATCGCTATCAATGATGTTATCAAATTTATCCCTCTGATGAGGACTGGGTCTGTTTTTTTCCAGATTTTCAAGGTGTCTAAAAACCACTTCTGCTTCTTTTTGCACATTTAAATTTAGTTCTATTTTTTCTTTATATTTTGGACCAAACAGATCAGGTTTAAAAAATTTCAGAAGGGACTGGGATTTAAAAGCCAAAAATGCAAGTCCTGCGCCCCATGAGCGAGCAGACATTGCTAAGTTATAAAGGAGTCCGCCTTCACTATCTATTCCTATTCCTTTAAGTGCAAGCAAAAAATTATTTAAAGCCAGAAATGGTGTAGAAAGTTTCTTAAAGTATCCTTCAGTACGCATGGAATAAGATTCTCCGGGTCTTTTTGCAAATTTTTTTAATCTGTTAAGCTGGACTTCTCCGTCTCTATAAAATGCAAGCAGATTCAATGAAGAAAATAAACTATATGGCAAATAAAAAAATGACTGCATTGCTTCAGACAATTTTTCTTTAAATAAGCTACCAATTCCTAAGAGCCCCCCGCCTGCAATTAATCCGCCGCCAGCTGTCTGAAACACTGAATATGGCTCTTCATCTTTAAACCTCTTCCAGTTTTTTGGAGAAAAGATTTTTTTTACAAATGTAAGAATTGCCTGCTCAATTGGCATCAGAAATCTTAGTTGTGAAAGTGCAGGATTGTTGAAAATCGAATTTCGTACAGCATAAACATTACGCTTATCCCTGTATCGAACCTTACCCATTCCGATTGAAGCAAGTCCCTCTGAAATTGAAAAACATGCCAGCCCCCAAAGATTATTTAGCTTTCTGCTAAAAAATCCCATTCCAATATTTCCAATAGCCCACTCCGGGCTTTCATGAGCAGCACCAGTGAGAGTTCCGGCAACTGCTGATGCTGAATAGGCATTTCCAAGGCTATTATAAGATTCATCTACATCGCGGTTAAGTATGGAATTAAAAAACAATTTTGCTCCGTAATAAAATAAACCCAGAGCTGAAACTAAATTTAAGACAACTGCACCGCCTGTAGCACCCATACGTCCATATCTTTGAAGCTTAAGTGTATTTTCAGGAATTTTTGTATGCTTTATAACTTCAATACCATCTGTTTTAAATCCACTTAAATCTTTATAGTCTGGTATGCCCTTTGTTCTTAAAATCTCTTTGTTTAAAGTCGAATATTTTTCTAACTCCCAATTCCTAAAGTCCAGGCATTTATTTAGTATCTGACTTTTAGTGACAGCATTTTGCTCTAAAGAATCTTCAACTCTGGCAATAGCAGGCATAAATACTCCCCAATGCCGCCTTCAGAGGCAATAAAACCCTAATCTGCCCTGTAGAAACAGCTTTGGTATTAGTTGTTTAGTAACCTTGTTGATCTGATCTTCACACAAACTACATAAGTTGTAAATATTTTTTCATTACAAAATACAAAGTTTGTTATAGGAAAAATATTTGTTGAAAATTATTTTTCTTCAATTCAATACAACGGGCATACAAAAGCAGAGTAAAAAAATTACATGCAGCATAAAAAAGCAGAAGCAAAATTTATTTAAATGAATTTTTTTCTTTTTTTTCAAAAAGATACATTGACAAAAGAAAAAATAATGAAAAAATTTCCATACAAAGATTTAACAAAGAACCTCACTCTTCTTACAGTATTCTTTCCTTTCTATTTACATATTTAAGTTATAGTAGATAACAAGGTAAACATATTGCAGAAGAATTATGGTTAACAAACAGGTTACAAATATCCTGTTTGTTAGTTACTGTCTGGATTAATTAGCTAACTAAAACAATAGTTGAGGGAGAAGAAAATATGACTATGAAGGTACAGGCACCAGTCAACTCAGTAACTAAAAAAACAACAGCAGAAAAACCCCCAACCCTTCGCTCTATCATAACTACGGAACATATTAAAGGATTAAAAGAGACAGATAATGCACATGAAAAATTTAATAAACAACGTACAGTTGACAAGCTGCATGTAAATATAGACGGAAAAAGTGCAAGAGTAATGCATCTGACGGAATTACTTTATGGACATAAAGATGCAGATTTAAATTTTGCAGAGAAGGCTCTTTCACATCTGGAATCGCTCTTGCCAAAGGAAAGACCAGATGTAGTAGTAGTTTCAGGCCTTATATATGGAGGCTATCAACATAGAGAAAAGAATAACCGTAGAACAAAGACAATGAGTGTTAATGAGCAGTTTAGCAAAGCTAAAGGATTTATAGAGAGATTACAAAAAATGGGAATGACTGTTGTCTATAATAAATCTGACAATGACCAGAAAATTATTGAAGATTACACTTATGATGCAGTAAAGCTTTTAGAGGGTGTGGCGAGAGAGAGAGACTCAGATCGGCCTACAAGTTTTGCAGCATTTGACAGAGTAAAGCAATCTAACCTTTGGCAGAAGAACTATGAATTTCAATGGGATGTAGTATTTGAGTATATGCTGCGCTCAGGTCGCAATCTTCTTACAAAAGAAGAGGTCAGAAGAAAGGGAGAGGAAGAAGGGATTGAAGAATATCTTCTGCTATTGGATGCACATAAAAAGCTTGAGAAAGGGGAGCAGTTAACTCCCCTGCAAAAAAAAGTTCTGGAAGTCGGAAATATTCCTTATAAAGGAAGAACCCAGGACAAACTAATAGTGACTGATGACTATAATTTAGAGCTTGAAACTGAAGGAAAAATAACTAATTTAGCCGGACGACATGAGTTTAAGCAAACTGCCACCAGCATGACAAGCAATCCTACAAAAGTTCCATCACGAGTATTGTCTCAAATGGAAGCATCCGGAAAAGAAGTCCCGGATGCTTTAATTGTTGAAAATCAGCAGCGATCAGTAAGTGTAATGCATGGAAAAACACTTATTATGTCTACTCCTGGCATGACTACATATAATTTTGACTCCAGCTCTTTTGCCAGAGTGCCAAGCGATAAAGCAGAACGCATGGCTAAGACCAGAGGTGAGCTAAATATTGCCGGTATACAAGAAGTAGAATTTCATGATGACGGGCGTATATCTATTCATCTTATGAATGATGCTTTAATGAACATTGCAGCAAAAACCGAAGAACCGCATGCTGCAATATTTTTTTCCGACTGGCAAACAGGATCCACAACAGCGAGACCAGACCTTGCTGTTAAAGCTCTGGACTATGCTTTACATTCAGTTTTAACAAAGCAAAAAGGCATGCTGTTTACAAATGGCGACATAATTGAAGGAAGAAACTATCCTGAAATGCCTAATCAAAATGCACATATGGGACTGGTTAATATAGATGATCAGGAAGTGTTTGTATACACCATGGTACGGGAAATTTTAGACAAAATGCCGGATGAAGTCAGGAGTAACCTGCAGGGAGTACATATTACTGCAGGAAATCATGAATGGAATTCCGGGCGTAAATTTTTTGGAACAACTCACTCCATGTTCTTAAAAGCATTGTTTAGTGAAGCTTCTAAAAAGAGCTTTCCGACTGCTCTTCATGCTTATGACATCATGAGGGCCGGAACAAGTTACTTTAAGTCTAATACAGCTATTGCAGAGTTAGCTGAACATAAAGTTTTAGCGCAGCATTATATGTTAGATGGAGGAAGCGGATTACCGATAAACCAGTTTGTACAAATGCTTAGCTCTTCTGCTGGACCTCTTATGAAAAATATTAACTTAGTAGGTGCCGGACACTGGCATCATTTTCAGCACATGATGACAAGCAATAAGGTTGGCTTTATCAGTGGTTCTTTGGCCGGGCTTGGAAGCTATGAATGGTGGAAAGGAATTAATCCTGTTATAGGAACTACTATTGTTCATTTGGGAGGAAACAGGCCTGTTAGAATAGAGCTTTTAACTCCGGAGTTTCTCTGCAATTATCAATGTAAAGGTGCGTATTCAGATAGCAATCTGGAGAGGGCAGGATATAAAACTGACAGAAACTTTGATCCAAATAAGCACGGGTTTGGAAAAATTCTTGTTGCTACAGGTGATCGCTCTGAAAGAATGCCGCAAAGCGCTATTCAGAAAAGATTGTGGGATATAGTAGAGCGTATTCAATGGAATTCTTCCGTCTCGCTGTAAAATATTGGATATTTCTCCGGACTTTCAATACTAATAACTAGCACCACCCGCTCAGTATGTTAGGTTAATTCTTAGGGTTGGTATAATACAGTAAAACCTTCTATACCATAAAAAATGAGCGAGTCTAAAAAAGTATTAGTTTTAAATGCCTCTTATGAACCATTAAATATATGTAATTGGAAAAGAGCTGTTATTTTAGTGTTTAAGGGAAAAGCTGAACAGGTAGAACACAATGGAAAAGTAATTTATGCAAACTTTAATATTCCTACAGTCATACGCTTAAGAAAATACATAAAAATTCCATACAAAGAAATCCCGCTTACAAGAAAAAATTTAATATACAGGGATCATTTTTCATGTCAGTATTGCGGTGTTAAAACCAACGACTTAACAATCGATCATGTTATTCCAAAAAGCCGCGGTGGAACTGACAGCTGGGAAAATGTAGTTGCATCATGCCAGAAATGTAATGTAAAAAAAGGAAATCGAACACCAAAGGAATCTAACATGCACCTTTTAAGACACCCGAGGGTGCCACTGGGACATTTGTATTTTGAAGTAACCAGGCTGGCAGCATCATACTTCCCAAACTGGCAGAAGTACATTATCGGAATGAGTGCGTAATAATTAAGCCCATGAAACCCTTACTGTTTGGTATTGCAAAAATCTTTTTAACTACTTTTTTAGTAGCATCAATTACATTTATTTTGCTTCATTTAATTCCCGGAAACCCTTTTACCGGAAATAAATCACTTCCACCTGAAATAATTGCAAACCTGGAAAAAAAATATCACTTAAATGAATCTGTTTATGCTCAATATTTTCTTTATATAAAAGGACTGGCTCACGGTGATTTGGGTCCATCATTAAAATATGTAAACCGCTCTGTAAGTGAAATTTTATTTTCAGCATTGCCGATTTCATTAACACTTGGGATATTAGCTCTCTTTATTTCAATCCCTGTAGGATTAATCTTTGGAATTTCATCTGCAGTTTACAGCAAAAAATTAACAGGCTCACTTTTAATTACTCTCATAACAATCGGAATTTCAATACCAAATTTTTTAATCGGAGCCTTGTTAATAAACATTTTTGGATTGAAATTAAAAATTCTTCCTGTGGCATTATATGAAAGTCCTTTACACTTAATTCTTCCGGTAATTACACTTTCATTTTTACCGGCAGCATATATAGCACGAATAGTCAGAGCGCAGATGCTTGAGCAGCTTTCAGAAGAATATGTTAAAACAGCTCTTGGCAAAGGACTTCCAAAATGGCAAATTATTTTTAAGCATGCATTTAAAAACTGTTTAATCTCTTTAATTACTGTCCTTGGGCCCATAATAGCCATTTTAATTACAGGCTCATTTGTGATAGAATATATTTTTTCTATTCCAGGAATGGGAAGATATTTTATAACTGCTTTTACAAACAGGGATTATTTTTTAATTACAGGAACCGCCATTATCTTTTCATTTATTTTGACTACATTAAATGTAGTTATTGATTTCTTGTATAGAAAGATTGATCCCAGAATTACAATATAGTATTAGGTTAATTTTTCAAAAATCTTTTTAGTAACAGCCAGTGTCATTTCAATATCCCTGTCACTTACAAAACCCAGATGTCCTATTCTGAAAATTTTATCTTTTAAAATATCCTGCCCGTTTGCTACAGTAATATCCCAGTCTTTTTTATAAGCTGATCTTATGTCAGAAACTGAAATACCATCTGGCGGGTAAATAGCAGTTATTGCAGCACTGGCATCTTTATCTTCACATAAAAGTTTTAAGCCAAGTTCTTTAAGCCCGGCTCTTAGTCTGGTTTTTAATCGATCGTGTCTTTTAATAATATTTTCAAATCCTTCTTTTTGCATCATTTCAAACGATTTTTTTAATGCATAAACAAATGAAACATTTGGAGTAAATGGGGTAGTCTCTTCATCCAGTGATTTTTTATGTTTACCAAAATCCCAGTAAAACTTTGGACATTTGGATTTTTTATAATATTCCCAGGCTTTCGGACTGACATAAATAAAACTTAGTCCCGGCGGAATCATAAAACCTTTTTGTGAACCTGAAATAACCACATCCAGTCCCCAGTTATCAATCTCTATATTCATACAGCCAAGACTGGTTACTGCATCTGCAAGTAATAATGCTCCGTGGCTTCTTACTGCCTTTGCAACTTTTTCCAGATCACTTGCAGCACCAGTAGATGTCTCACTGTGAGTAATAGTTACTACTTTTATTTCTTTGTTTTTATCCAGTGATAATTTTTGTTCTAAAATTTTTAAATCTATAACTTTCCCGGGATCAGCTGTTATCATTTCCACAGTTGCCCCAAAAGCCTGTGCAATCTGCCCAAATCTTTTTCCAAAAACACCAGTTACTAAAGATAAGACTTTATCCCCCGGAGACAAAACATTACTAATAGCTGCTTCCATTGCTCCGGTACCACTGGCAGTATAGATAAATGCATCTGAGTTTTTAGTTTTTCCAAGCCATTTTAAACTTTCTATGCAGGACATAAAAATATCTGAAAACTCTTTTGATCTGTGCCCGACAGGGTGCCTGGCGAGCTCCACAAGTACCGATTCGGGAACTGGTGTAGGGCCTGGGATCATTAAAAAAGATTTATCGCGCATAATACGGGTATAATTTAGCATATGAGCAGTAAAATTACAAATCAACGCACATCAAGAATAGAAAGAAAAACTAATGAGACAAGCATTACTTGTAATTTAAATATTGATGGTACTGGTCAGGGTGTTATTGCTACAGGAATTCCATTTTTTGATCATATGTTAAGTCAGCTAACGAGACACAGTTTTATTGATCTGGATTTAAGTGCCAGCGGAGATCTGGAAATTGACTTACATCATACTGTTGAAGATGCAGGAATGGTTTTAGGTATAGCAGTCAAAGAAGCGCTTGGAGATCGTCAGGGAATAGTTCGCTATGCTGATACTAAAGTGCCTCTTGATGAAGCATGTATAGAATGTGTTTTAGATCTTTGTACAAGACCATTTATTTACTACGATCTTAAATTCAACAAAGAAAAAATAAACAATTTTGAACTTGAATTAAATCTTGAGTTCTGGAAAGCATTTGCATTTAATGCACCATTTACACTTCACTTAAGACAAATATCAGGAATAAACTCACATCACATTATTGAAGCTGGTTTTAAAGCCTTTGCAATTTCTTTTGATCATGCAAAACAAGTTGATCCAAGGATTAAAGGAGCCAGATCTACAAAAGGAACAATTTAGGTTATTTCCCCAATTTTTGATTTTGAAATTTTATCAGCTGTTAATGGCAATCCCAGTATTGTTTTTACAAAACCTATAAACAACGGATGTGATTTCTCAGGCCTGGATTTAAACTCAGGATGAAACTGGCTGGCTACAAACCAGGGATGATTTTTTAATTCAATAAGTTCTACCAAAGAATTATCCGGTGAAACTCCGGAAAATACCATTCCGCCAAGATTTAATTTTTCTCTGTAAAAATTATTTAACTCATACCTGTGCCTGTGTCTTTCATAAATTAACTCTTCACCATATACTGCGAATGCTCTTGTGCTTGGCAATAAATTACAGGGATATCTGCCTAGTCTCATAGTTCCGCCTTTTTGGGTAACACTTTCTTGCTCAGGCATTAAATCAATTACAGGATATAAAGTATCCCTGGCAAACTCTGTGCTGTTTGCACCTGTTAAACCACAGACATTTCTGGCAAATTCAATTACTGCACACTGCATTCCAAGACAAAGTCCTAAAAATGGGATTTTATTTTCTCTGGCAAACTGAATAGCATTAACTTTTCCTTCAATACCACGATCCCCAAAACCACCAGGCACAATAATTCCATCTATATCATTAAAAACTCCTTTTAAATCTGCGGAATTTTCAAGATCATCAGATAAAATCCATTTTATTTCTACTTCTACCCCCAGATATGCACTGGCATGATTAACAGCTTCTACTACACTAATATATGAATCTGAAAGTTTAATATATTTTCCTACAATTGCAATTTTTACTAATTTCTTACCATTAACACCTTCAGGTTTTTTTAATTTGTTTACCAGCTCCTGCCAGCTTGTTAAATCAGGCAGAGAACTAACCAGACAAAGTTTATCCAGAATCCTTTCTGCCAGTCCTTCTTTTTCAAGAGCAAGCGGCACCTCGTAAATCGATTTTTGATCTTTACATTCAATGACTGATTCAATCTGCACATCAGTATATAGAGATAATTTTTCTTTTATAGACTTTGGAACTGATTTTTCAGTCCTGCAAACCAAAATATCAGGCTGAATACCTTTTCCTCTTAAGATTTCAACACTGTGCTGAGTAGGCTTTGTCTTAAGCTCGCTGGTTGCTTTTAAATTTGGCAGTAATGTAACATGTACATTTGCTACATTTTCTTTTCCTACATCATTTCTAAACTGACGAATAGCTTCTAAAAATATTAAACCTTCTATGTCACCAACTGTTCCCCCAACCTCTACAATTACAATATCAGCGCCGGAATTTGTAGCTGCTCTTCGTATTCTTTCTTTTATTTCATTTGAAACATGTGGAACCATCTGAACAGTTCCACCCAGGTAATCTCCTGCTCTTTCACGGTTAATAACAGACTGGTAAATGCTTCCCGCAGTAACATTATTTATCTGACTTAAATCAACACCTACAAATCTTTCATAGTGACCAAGATCAAGATCAGTTTCAGCTCCGTCTTCTGTAACAAAAACCTCTCCATGCTGGTACGGAGACATTGTACCGGGATCAACATTTAAATATGGATCAAGCTTTTGAATGGTAACTGAAAATTTTCTTGCTCTTAAAAGACAACCAAGCGATGCTGCCAGAATTCCCTTTCCCAGGGAGCTTACTACACCACCAGTTACAAAAATATACTTCGTCATTTCTTATTCCACATTCCTACATTCTACATTCTACATTCTACATTTCCCCTCATTCCCCTATCTTCGGTACTCTAAAAAACCCATACTCCTCATATGGAGCGTTCCTTAGAACTTCACTTCTGTCAAACTGTTTTTTTACAATATCTTCCCTCATTACATTAACAGTAGGAATTGGCTGGGTCATTGGTTCAATCCCTTTTGTATTAACTTCATTTAGCTGATCAATATAATCAAGGATTTTGGAAAGCTGTTTTGTATATAGCTCAACTTCATCTTCAGTTAAACTTAATCTTGCTAATTTTGCTACATGTTCTACTTGTTGTTTTGATAACATAAGATATATTGTAACAAATACCATGAAACCCCTAAAGCGATCATTCTTTGAAAGACCAACCTTAAAAGTAGCACCGGAACTGCTGGGTAAAACTATTTTATTAAGACAAAGCAGACAAAAACACAAAGCTGGAATAATTGTAGAAGTTGAAGCTTATACAAAAGATGATCCTGCCTGTCATGCTGCAAGAGGTAAGACTACACGAAATGAAGTTATGTTCGGGCCTGGTGGATTTTCTTATGTGTATTTTATTTATGGTATGTATCATTGTCTGAATTTTGTAACTGAAAAAAAAGAAATTCCCGGAGCTGTTTTAATCAGAGCACTTGAAATCCCAAATGAAGATCCCGGAATTGCAAGCGGACCGGGAAAACTTTGTAAGTATTTAAAGATTACAAAAGAACACAATGCAACAGACTGCTGTAACGAAGACAGTATGCTAATTGTTACAGACAATAAATCACCAGGACATTTCATAATCATTCAGTCTGCCAGAGTAGGAATATCCAAGGCTGCTGAATATCCCTGGAGGTGGTACATAAAAGATAGCTGTTCAGTATCAAAAAAATAAAGGCACTGTACAATATAATTTGTGGAAACTTTAAACAAAGAACAAATATATATTAGTTTTCTTGAGGCTATAAATAATGCGTCGGATCCTGAAGCACTTTTAATAAAATCTCTTCAGATTATTTATAAAAGCTTTAAAAGCAGTGGCATTAACAGAGTCCAGTTATGGAAATCCATTGCTAATTTAGCTGAAATGTCTGTTTACTTTGAGTATTGTGAAGCCAATGCAAAGCCAATGATTAAATACAGGGTTCACTCATTGCCCGACGAGACAAAAAATATATTTGAACAACGAAACTGCTGGGAATATTTAAATATCAAAGATGAGCTTCTTAATAATTTTAATATTTACTCGCTGATTGGTATTGAGTTTAAATTTTCAGAACAGGATAATGTAATATTAGTACTGACTTCAAAAGAAAAAAACATAGAATTCAGTAACGAAGAAAAAACATTTTTATCTAAACTAACTCAAAAATTTGAAACAGCCACTATTAAAATTAAAAAATTCTACAATAATAATGACGAAATAAAAAGACTAAAAAATCAAAATCTGACTTTAAGAGAGCAGGATCAATTAAGAACAAATTTAATAAACAATATAAGTCATGAATTCAGGACTCCGCTGTCCAGCATTTTAGGATTTAGCAATTTACTCTTAAGCAAAAAACATTCTGAAGAAACCATAAAAGAAATTGTTGAACAAATTCAACATTCGGCAGGCAGGCTTTCATCTTTATTAAGTGACTTTTTACAAATCAGTAAAAATACCATTGATTTATGGGTACCAAAAATTGAACCCTGCGATCCGGGAGAAATAATTAAAACTATAGTTGAAGAATTTGCAATCTTAAACAAAGGGCATAAGCTTTGCTATAACATCTCAGATAATTACCCTGTTATAAACACTGATCAGAAATTAGTACATCTTGTTCTGGACAATTTAATTTTAAATGCAATAAAATACTCACCAAATGGAGGAACGATTACTGTTTCTTTGGAATTGCTTAAAAAAGAAATTGCAATTTCAGTATCAGACAAGGGAATCGGGATTAGCAAAGAAGAGCAATCAAAAATCTTTGACCGGTTTTACCGTTCATCAAATCCAAATATTAAAGGCATAGCCGGATCCGGTTTAGGGTTAGCAATTTGTAAAGAAATAATTACTGCTTTAAACGGAAAGATAAGTGTAATAAGTGAGCTAAATAAAGGGAGCACATTTCGTTTTACATTACCTGTTAATTGATTGTTTTATATTTCAGGGGATCTTTTACTCCGGCCAAAGCAAATCCCTTTAGCCTAAGCTGACAGCTGTCGCAAATTCCACAGGCCAGCTTTTTCCCTAAATAACAGCTCCATGTACTGCCCCAGGGTACACCTAGCTTTTCACCCAGCTTTACAATTTCAGCCTTAGTCATGTTCATTAATGGGGTTTTAATCTTTATTGACTTACCCTGCACACCTGTTACAGTAGCTACCCTGATTAGCTCCTGAAATTTATTTATAAAAGCCGGCCTGCAGTCTACATAGCCTGAGTAATCAATTGAATTGACACCTATGTATATTTCATCTGCTTTTATAGCTTCAGCATAAGCCAGGGCAAAGGTAAGAAATATAGTGTTTCTTGCAGGTACATAGGTGTTAGGAATTGATTTTGGTGTCAATTTCCTTTGATTGTTTTTAGAAATTTTTCTATTCAGCGGGATTTTTATTTTATTGTCAGTTAAGGAAGAGCCTCCCCATAAAGTTAAATCAAACTTAACAACTTTGTGTTCAACAGCTCTGGTGTTTTTAGCTATCTTCTTAGCACTCTCCAATTCCTTTTTATGTCTCTGTCCATAATCAAAAGTTAATGAGTAAACCCTATTCTGTAAGTAAGGGGGTGACTTTTTTGCTGCGAGATATGCCAGTGTAGAAGAATCAAGCCCGCCGGAAAGTAAGACAACAATATTTTTATACTTTTTCTTTTTCATTGTTTCTCTCATAAAAAAGTCACCGATTCAAAACCCTTAAAGCCTGCTGTTATAACAATCTATTTTAGGGTATGAAGATAACAAAGGCAATTATGTTCAATAAAGGAGGTAGCCAATTCAAAAGGGGGCAATTTTTTTAACAAACTACTTATCTAATTAAAGGACCAGGGAGTCTATGCCAAAATCAATTTTATACTTTTTTTTAAGCCTCATTTTTATAACAAGCAGTATTGTATTGCCTGCAAAATCAAATGACAACCCGGAAGAAAATTTGATAGCAGATGAGCAAACTACCTTAAAAGGAAGTGCTAGTTATAGTGATCTTATTCCAAAATATACAAAGTTAAAAGTTTCAGTAAATAAGGAAATCGACTCACTGCAAAATCAAATCGGGGATGAATTTAGTGCAACTGTTTTAAATGATTTAAATATAAATGATATTAATTTAATTCCTGTTGGAAGTATTGTCATTGGTCATGTAATGGATATTAAACATGCAGGAAGAGCAAGTATGCAAGGTTCAATTGATATTGCATTTGACAAAATTGTTTTACCTTCAGGAAAATATATTCCACTGAGCGGGGCAAAGTTTGCAGCCAATAAAAAATACACAAATAAAAATCGTAACTTAAAAGGAGAAGAAGATGGGATTGCAAGAGGTATTGGACTTGGTGTATTAAAAGGTGCAACTCTTACTTTTATACCTGGAAGTAAAGCAGTAAAAACTGCTGCAATTGGTGCTGCTGCAACAGGAGCTGTACTTAGCGGTGGCTGGAGTATAACCTCTACTGCAGTAATAGGCGGGCTTACAGGATTAGCTTACGGAATAAAAAAACACGGACAGGAAGTTATGATTGCATCGGGTCAGGAGCTGGAAATAGAACTGGGCGAAATTCAGGATTTAAACCCTCTTGAAATAGCAGTCGATGATTTAATGAATCAGGCAATAGAAACAACAAATTCAAACGAAATAATTATTAAATAGCGCATAAATTATTATTAACCACATAGAGACGTTGCATGCAATGTCTTTTATAATGTAACCTAATGCAAATCATCACTCTTACGACAGATTTTGGCGGCACTGATCCCTATGCAGGAATTTTAAAAGGTGTGATTTTAAATATTTTTCCATATGCAAAAATTGTAAATATTACACACAGTATTTCACCTCAGGATATATGGCAGGCAAGCTGGACACTTGAAAGTTCTTACTATTATTTTCCTCATGGAACAATACATTTATGTGTAGTAGATCCAGGAGTAGGTGGTCTAAGAAAACCAATATTAATTGAAACAAAAAATTACTTTTTTATCGGTCCTGACAATGGTATTTTTACAGGTATTTTAGAAAAAGAGCACCTTATAAATGTGATTGAATTGACAGAAAAAAAATACTGGTTAGCTGATATAAGCCAGACATTTCATGCCCGGGATGTTTTTGCTCCGGTAGCTGCACATCTTTCAAAAGGTACCACACCAAAAGATTTCGGGAAAATACTACAAAAAGAAGAACTGGTCAAATTGCCGCAAAGTAATTTCTCCAAAAATGAAAAAGGTTGTATCGGTATAGTAAAGCATATAGATCGCTTTGGAAACATAATTACTAATATTCCTGATTCGAGTCTTCCAGATAAAGTTTGTGGAAAATTTAAAACTATGGATTTTAAAGGATTTGTGTCAAGTTATTCTGAAGCAGAGCCAAATAAACTTTTTGCCATTAAAGGCAGCAGCGGTTATCTAGAATTGTTTATTAACAGGGGAAATGTGTCAAAAGTAACAAATGCAAAGGTTGGCGATAAGATAGAGGTTAAGTTTGAAAGCGTTGTTGTAAAATAACCTTATGTATTATAAAAATGAAAGGTAAATAACCATGTCAAATAAACAAAAAGTTTTAACTGCACTGAAAAATAAAAATTTCATAAAAATAATTTCAGGAATCAGGAATTATGACAAACAAAAAACTATAAGTATTGCATTAGCTGCTGAATCAGGCGGAGCTTCTGCACTGGATATTTGTGATGATTCGGAAATTATTAAAGCTGTAAGATCATCTGTAGAGTTACCTGTTTTTGTTTCCAGCATTGATCCTCTTAAATTAATTGCAGCACAGTTACTTGGAGCTGATGTATTGGAAATCGGGAACTATGAAAGCTTTTACAAAGAAGGGAAAATGTTTACACCTTCAGCAATTCTTGAGATTCTACAGTTTGTTAGAAAGTCAGTTCCAAAAGATGTAGTTATATGCTGTACAATACCTGCCACACTTGAAGTTGGAAACCAGCTTAAACTTGGAAAAGATCTGATTAATGCTGGTGCTGACATTATTCAAACAGAAGGTTTTTCGCCAGAGATTCCTGATACAGAGAGAAAAGAGCAAAGCTATCTGGATATCCTAAAAGCTGCATCAACCTTGACAAACACAATAGAACTTAGAAAAGTTCTGCCAGATGTAAACATTATTACTGCAAGCGGTATAACTCCTACTACTGCACCACTGGCTATTTCCCTGGGTGCAAACGGAGTTGGTGTAGGAACGTACATTAATTCATTTTCAACACAATTTGAAATAACAAAGAGAGTTAAAGAAGTGGTAGGCAGTGTAAACAGGTTTGCTCCTCAATTTATAGAATATTTAAAAACACCTGTTCTGCGTAAATAATGTCTCAAATCCTACCTGAACACGAATCATCTCCCCGCCTAAGAGAACAACGCATTCAAAAACTTGAAAAAATTAAAAGTCTTGGAATAGATCCGTATCCTTATAAATTCTCCCGCACACATAAAGCAATTGAACTTCAAACCAAATACAAAGATCTTCAAAACAGCCAGGAAACAAATGACAAGGTTACAGTTTCAGGGAGAATTCATAATGAAAGAAATGACTGGATGTTTATTGATCTTTATGATGACTCTGGGAAAATTCAGCTGTATTGTGACAAGGAAAAACTGGATAAAAAAAATACTGAGCTTTTGCCGCTTTTAGACAAAGGTGATTTTATCGGTGCAACAGGTACTGTAAGAAGAACCCCGCGCGGAGAACTCTCTATAAAAGTAAATGAGGTAACGTTGCTTTGTAAATCTCTTCTTCCACTCCCTGAAATTATCGAAGGAAAGAAAAGACACTTAGGTATTCACGATATTGAAACCAGGTACCGTCAGAGATATCTGGATTTAATTGTTACACCTGCCACAAAAGAAACTTTTAAAAAACGTGCACAGATTATTTCTGAAATAAGAAACTATTTAGACAGTAAAGGTTATCTTGAAATAGACACTCCTGTTTTACAGGTGGAGGCCGGTGGTGCTGAAGCCAGACCATTTGTTACCCATCACAATGCGCTTGGAATGGATCTTTATCTTAGAATTGCTACAGAATTGCATTTAAAAAGACTTATAGTAGGCGGATTTGAAAAAGTTTATGAGCTTGGAAGAGTTTTTAGAAATGAAGGTATATCTACTAAACACAATCCAGAGTTTACTTCTATAGAGCTTTACGAAGCATATGCTGACTACAATGGCATGATGGATCTAACTGAAGATTTAATTAAAAGTACTTGTTTAAAAGTTAACGGCAAATTGCAGACAGAATACCGGGGAAAAATAATTGACTTTGAAAAGCCCTGGACCAGGGTATCAATGCTTGAGCTGATTAAAGAATACACAAAACTAGATCTTTCACGATATATAAATCATGAAGAGTCTGTAAAGGCAATTCATGAATTGCCTCAACTGTTGAAAAACACTGGTATCAACGTTTCAGACTGCACTTCTGTTGGTGAAATAATTATAGAGATCTTCGAAGAACGGGTAGAATCAAAATTAATCCAGCCGGTATTTGTAACAGATTTTCCGCTTGAAGTATCACCACTGGCTAAAAAGCACAGAAGTAAAAACGGACTTGTAGAAAGATTTGAACTTTATATAAATGGCTGGGAGCTGGCAAATAGTTTTTCAGAATTAACCGATCCTCTCGATCAAAGAAAAAGATTAGAAGAGCAGGCAAAGAAAAAAGCCGCCGGAGATCATGAAGCTCACCCGCTCGATATAGATTTTATAACTGCGCTTGAATACGGACTGCCACCAACAGGCGGGCTTGGCATTGGAATTGACAGATTAATTATGATACTTACAAACTCAGCCAGTATAAGAGATGTAATTGCATTTCCGACTATGAAACCACTTTAAGTAGGGTCTACTGAAAAAATCCTTTTGACAAATTTGATCCGGGTAAAAGTAAATATGTCTCCAAGATTAAAAACGTAAAAAAGAGTTTTCGAACGAGATGGCTAAAACCCTACTGCTCTAGCTATAGCAGTAGTAATAAACTGGTTAATGCTTACACCTTC
>Ga0156182_154_pt2 | contig 36329 bp, 37 predicted proteins | sample RifCSPlowO2_12_FD_107835 | JGI IMG/M metagenome (GOLD analysis project Ga0156182, IMG submission 107835) | Candidatus Melainabacteria bacterium RIFCSPLOWO2_12_FULL_35_11
CTTTTCTAAGCGGATGTCCTTCCCAGTTTTCCGGATTTAAAATTCTCTTTAAATTCGGATGATCCGTATACGTAATTCCCATCATGTCATATGCTTCACGCTCATACCAGTCTGCTGTAACCCAAATATGGCTGACAGATGGTATTTTTGGATTATCTTTTCCTGCAGTAACTTTAATTCTCAACGATTTTTTACTCTTTGTGGAGTGCATAGTGTAAATTGACTGAAATCCTTTTTTTGTGTCTATAGATGTAATTAATACTAAAAAATCAAATCCTGATTCTTTTAAAAACTTACAGGCATTCACTAAATCTTTTACTTCAAGCTCAATCATCTCTACACCACTAGCATCATTTCCAAGCGGAGTGAAGCTTATTCCTTTACTTTCTAAAAACTTTCCGGATTCATCTGATGGCATAGCTATACCTTTGATTCTTCCTTAAACGGAGCTGGTAAACCAGTAAGTTCATCTACGTAAACTACCGGATGATGATCTTTTGCATACAGTTTTCTTGAGGCAAGAGATTCATTTCTGATTTTTCTTTGCAGTATCATAAGTCCGTGCAGTAAACCTTCTGGTCTTGGAGGGCAGCCGGGAACATAAACATCTACAGGAATTATTCTGTCAACACCCTGCACAACACAGTAAGAATCATGAAACATTCCGCCTGTAACAGTACATGCTCCCATTGCAATTACATATTTTGGCTCCGGCATTTGCTCATAAAGTCTGATTAATGCCGGGGCCATTTTTCTGGTTATGGTCCCTGCAGTAATTATTAAATCAGCTTGTCTGGGTGTAGCTCTAAAAACCTCAGAACCAAATCTGGAAATATCAAACTTACTCATACCTGTAGACATCATCTCAATGGCACAGCATGAAGTTCCAAAGGTAAGAGGCCAGACTGAATTTGATCTAGCCCAGTTATAAATGAGATCTAAAAATCCACCAAGAGCAGTTATAATAACATTTCCTTTTAAATCTTCAGGAACTGGTTTACTGGGTAATTTTATAAGTGGCTCTGTCATAGCTTTAATCAAACTCCAAGACACCTTTTTGCCAGGCATAATACAAGCCAAGGACTAAGATAAAAACAAAGATAAATGCTTCAATTATAAGAAAAAGTTTATTACAGGAAACATCAAAAATTACAGCCCACGGTACAAGAAAAACAAACTCTACGTCAAAAACTATAAACATTAATGCAAATAAATAATATTTAATATCAAACTGAATCTTAGTATCGTGAAAAATCTTCATTCCACATTCATATGATTCTGTTTTAACTTTTGTAGGATTACAAATCTCAAAAATTCTTTGAATCGTGGCAGAGAGAATTAAAAGAGTAGCACCGAGCACAAAACCCACTATTGTAAAAATTGCAATTTGCGTGAGCTGAGAAGACATAAGTTTATTTATAACATGTTTGATTGGGTGTGTAAACTAAACGCGGGGATATATGATGGAAGCTGTTTGATTCGGCAAGCGTAGAGATGTTTTATGAAATGTCTCTATATTAATCTCCGCCCAGTATCTTCCCTGCATCTCCCAATAATCCCTTACTTCCATTTCCGCCAAGCATTACATTTTGGAATTTACTCCACGGCATAGACTGTAGAATAACTTTCCCGGGACCGGTAAGTGTAGATAAAAACAAACCTTCTCCACCAAAGAGAGCTGTTTTAATGCTTTTAATTCTTTTCACATCGTATATTACTGAATCTTCAAAAGCTGCTATGCATCCGGTATCTGCCTGAATAGTTTCACCTGGGGCCAAAGTTTTTTCAATAGCCAGTCCGCCGCAATTTATAAAAACCTTTCCATTTCCTAAAAACCTTTCCAGGACAAAACCTTCACCGCCAAAAAATCCAACCTTAAACTTTCTGATAAAACTAATATTTATAGAAATATTTCCATAAGCAAACAAAAAACTGTTTTTTTGTGCCTGCCAGATTTTATCAGGACTTACTTCAAGTTCAACTATTTTCCCCGGATACGGAGGAGCAAATGCTATTTTAGCTCCGGCAGATTTTGATTTAAAAACAGGCAGCATAAATGATTCTCCAAGAAACATTCTTTTTAATCCGCCTACCCATCCGCCAGGCATTCTAAGATCCATATCCACATTACCTTCTATAAAAAACATACTGCCTGCTTCAGCCTGAACAAATTCATTTGTATCGAGTTCTACAACTGCTGTTTGCATATCATGCCCGATAATTTCGTGTTTCATTGCTGAATCTTATACTCTCTTACAAACTCATCATTTACAAAAAGTTTTGCATTAACAAAATTATCATGTGTAACCGGGTTTTTGCAGGTAACTTCTATAATCTGGTTTAATTCACTCTGTACCAGAGGAGCTTCATATTCATCAAGCTCTTTTTTCTCGTTATTTAGAAATATAACTTTATATTTTTTTATTTCAGTATCTGAAACAGGATCGATTTTAAACGTAAGAGACGGATATAAATAGTCTCCAATAGCTTTTAATTTCAAATTGCTGTCAGTAATTTTATACCTGGCGTTTAAATTAATAATTTTTTTAAGTAAACCGGCTTTTACCGGATCATCATCTCCCGCCAGCAATAATTTAATCTTTTCAAAATATTCATCTTTCTTTACTTTGTCATGTGTATTTAAGGCAAGCTCTTTTAATGCATTGGCATAGGAAATCTTATAGTTATCATTTTCAGATTCAATCTGGATGGCATCTTCGAATAATTTCTGTGCCTGATCAGTCTTCCCGATTTTAAGATATAACTTTGCCTGCTCATAATTTATCTCGGCAGATTTTCCAAGCGCCCTGGCTCTGTCTAAAGTTTCCAGAGCATCTTTGTATTTTTTTTGCTCTGTAAGATTTTCAGCTGTCTGAAAATATTTTGGCAGTAACAATGCTTTTAAACTTTCTTTTAATTCTGACTGATTTATCGCATGAGCAATATTAAATCCTTTTTCCCAGAGATCAACAGATTCTTCCGGCAGTATTTGTCCTACTCTGAGTAAGTTTTTTACAGTTTGTTGTGATGGTTCGGGATTTCCCTGACATGCCAGATACTGTGTAGCAAAAAACTTTGCAAACCGTTTATTTCCGATATTATGATTTGCATCTGAAAGATCTACTAAAAAATTCCTGAAATTCATATCGCACTTCAGAGCATTAATTGTTTTCTGTGAAAATATTGTTTTATTGGCAAGTTCTATTTCTCCAGCCTGTTCATATGCTTTAGCCAGAGCAAATGTGATTTTACAATTGTCCGGGTATTTTTTATAACCTTCTTCAAGTAATTTAATTGCTTTAGCTACTTTTCCGCCGGTTAAATTAGCATTAGCCTGAAAGAGATACTTGAAAGGAGCATCTACAAAGGAAAATATAAACCCTGTAATAATTAACAACAAACCAAACAATAATACAAATTTCTTCATAATTATAATTTTAATGAGTCAACAAAATGTATGATAAATATTGTACACTCATTTTATGACAAATAGAGGGAGAATCTTTGTAATTAGTGGTCCATCCGGTGTTGGGAAAGGGACAGTAGTCGGGCAGGTTCTTAAAAATGTTGACAATATATATCTCTCTGTTTCTGCTACTACAAGAAAAATAAGAGAAGGTGAGAAAGAAGGGGTAAATTATTTTTTTAAAACAAAAAAAGAATTTCAGGAAATGATTGATTCAGGTCAATTTCTTGAGTGGGCTGAATTTGCGGGGGATTTTTACGGCTCTCCTAAATTTAATATAAATAATTATCTGTCATGCAGTAAAGATGTAATTCTGGAAATAGAAATTCAGGGTGCAAAGCAAATCAGGGAAAAATGTCCGGACTCGATTCTTATTTTTCTGGCACCGCCATCATTTGAAGCTCTGGAAGAAAGACTGATTAAAAGACAAACTGAATCAGTGGAAAAAGTTAAAATCAGGCTTAAAAAAGCCAAAGAAGAGATGAATGAAACAAAGCTTTTCCATTACCTGGTAGTAAATGATGATCTGAAAGAAGCTGTTGACAATGTACTTGGTATTATCCGTGCTGAACGTTGTAGAATAACTAATGTAAAATGACAGGGATACATATAAGCGAAAAAAATTGTGGTGAACAATTTTCTGAGCACCGGAAAGGAGAGAAAACATTTAAGCTTAAATGTTTTCAAATAAAAAAGATGGCAATAAATAAATTATTAAGTGATTTACTGGAAGAATCAGAGAACAGATATGACTCGGTTTTAAAAGTAGCTCAGCTGGCAAAACAAATTAAAGAAGAAACAAAAGAACTTGAAGGAACTACTAATCCTGTAATTCAGGCCCTTCAGGAAATTGCTGCTCAAAAAGACGGAATGCTTCTTGTAAACAGTAGATAAATGTCAGGCCAATCAAAAAATATAATCCTGGGTATTAGTGCTGGAATAGCAGCCTATAGAATGTATGATCTTATAAGTGAGCTAAAAAAACTTGGACATAATGTTACAGTGGTTTTAACAAGCGGAGCCAAACATTTTGTAAGCGAGCTTCCGCTAAAAATTCTATCTTCAAATCATGTTTACTGTGATATGTTTTCTCCGGAAATTCAAAATAAACCTGTACACATAGAACTGGCTGACAATGCTGATTTGGTTTTACTGGCACCTGCTACTGCAGATATTATTGCAAAGGCGGCGTGTGGAATATGCGATGAATTAATTACAAGTATTTTACTTGCCACGCATGTCCCTGTTTATATTGCGCCAGCTATGAATACAAACATGTGGGAGCATTTTACTACTCAGAAAAATATCGAAACTCTGGTTACTAAATTAGGATATAAAATAATTCCTCCGGAAGATGGAGATTTAGCCTGCGGTTATTCAGGAGTTGGACATATAGCATCAAACGAAAAAATAATTAAAACTATCTTATACGGAGATTCTGAAACCAAACCGTTACTCGGGAAAAAAATTATCGTTACAGCAGGTGGTACACGTGAAGTAATTGATCCTGTAAGGTTTATTGGAAATAAAAGTTCAGGGAAAATGGGACTTGCTTTAGCTGATACAGCAAACAGTATGGGAGCAGAAGTAGTGTTAGTTTCCACAGTCCCTGCAGATCGTAAGTATCAGGTCATAGAAGTAGAATCTGCACAGGAATTGCAGGAAGTAATTGAATCTGAGTTTGACAGAGCAGATGCATTGATTATGGCTGCAGCAGTAAGTGACTTCAGACCTATTACTACATCGAAGCAAAAAATTAAAAAGAAAAATGAGGATATTACCATTGAGTTAACCAGAAATCCTGACATTCTGGAAATCCTGGGACGTACAAAACGTGAGAAACAAGTAATCATTGGGTTTTCAGCAGAATCCGAAAATATTGAAAAAAATGCAATAGAAAAACTACAAAAGAAAAAAATAGATATGATAATTGCAAATGATATAACAATTCCCGATATTGGTTTTGGCTCGGACGAAAACGCAGTTACTATATTAACCAGAGACGGCAGTAAAGAAATTTTACAACGACAATCAAAAGTCCAGATAGCAAGGCATATTTGTAACAAGCTAATTGATATTTTTGAAACCATGAAAGAGACTAAAAAGCATGATTTTAACAAGAAGTAAGAAAACAAAGATAAAAAGATCTTTTTTAATTGCTTGTTTGGTATTTATTTTTTCTTACACATTGTTACCTTCACTTTGCAGTCAGGATTTAATTGTCAGAGCCAAAAAAACTGCTGAAGATAAATCAGACAAAGAAGAAGCAACAAAAGAAAAAAAAGAACCTGTTAATGAATCTGATTTTCAGCCTGTTCTAATAGGAACTCTTCTTGAAAAACCACAGGATTACCTGAATAAAAAAATAAAGTTTAGAGGAAAGTTCAGTTCTTTTACTACCCTGGCGCTGGATTATAAGCCTGCCATGAGAGCATCCAAAGATTACATTTCACTTTGCATTTTCAGAACTGACAGTAAAATACCACTTTCAGAATTAAAACTAGCTTATCCGGTAAAAGAAGCAAAAGAAGACAAAATTATAAGAGAGCTGGAAGAAGGAGATTTGCTGGAAATTTATGGTCAGGTATTTAGCGCTGCTTTAGATGAACCCTGGGTAGATATCTTACAAATTAAAATGATTGAAAGTGCTTCTAAAAAAGCAGAAGATAAAGACATTAAAGGATCTGAAAAATCACAGGATAATAAATCCCCGGATGAGAAAAAAGAAGCAACAAAAAAGAAAAAAAATAAAAAAGAGTCAAAGTAAAAATGATTGATGAAATTATTGCAAAAATTAAAGACATTGCAGGTGTTAATGTCATTTATTTTTTAAAAGATAACCAGATTATAAAGGAACATAATAATACGGCAGATAAAAATTACTTAGAGCAGGTACAAACGATACTTAAATCCGATTCTCTTTTGCAATCAATAAGTTCAAGCTTATTTTCTGACGAATTTCATACTTATTCTCTTTTAAATGAAGAAGGATTGATGATGATTTCAAAATTAAACAATACGGAAAGTTTATACATGATAATTGTGGCCGGGGAAAATGAACCGGTTGATCTGCTTGGTTTATTAAAAATATGTAAAGAGACACGGGGTTGTCTTTTTGGGATATAAAAATATAATATAATCATACATTAGGAGAAAAAAGAGGAAAAAACTATGAAAACATTAATTAAGTTATCAATTTTATTTTTAAGTACACTGCTCTCATTTAATATATATGTCTTTGCTCAAGGAGGATATCAGGATCCTCAGGAGCTGAATGATTCATATGATCAGGCTCTTCAGGGAAGTCGTGGGGTTGGTACTCCAAATCGCCCGTTAAGAGGAAGAGTCGTAGTGGCACCAGCAGGCTCCAGATTTGATGCTACTTTGATTAGTACTTTAAGTTCCGGCATAAATCGGGTTGGAGACATTGTTACTGCAAGTGTTTCAAGCCCTTTGGTAGTTGGTTCTGATGTTGTTATACCTCCAGGTAGTCAGATAATTGGTCAGGTTGTCAATTCAATTCCTGCAGCAAGATTTATGGCAGGTTCAGGCGGAGTTCTGGAAATCAGGTTTACTTCAATTCAAACTCCTGATGGCCAGAGGTACCCACTCAGCGCTTCGGTAGACACTACACAGTTTAAGCTGCAGGCTGAAACAGGCGGGTCAAGATTAGCAAAAGGTGTTGGAAAAGCTGCTGTGGGTGCAGGTCTTGGAGCAGCACTTGGAACTGCTATTGGAGCTATTGCCGGAGGTATGCCAGGAAAAGGTGCATGGTCTGGTGCAGCAATTGGCGGAGGACTTGGTACTCTTGGGGCCCTTGCATCTAAAGGCAAGGAATTAATTATTCAAAGTGGAACACAGGTACCGGTTTTACTTGATCAGTCTTTGCAGGTAGTAGTGCCGCAGAGAAACTAAGAACGTTGTAAAAATCAGTCTTTTATTATAAAATCTACAATTACCATGATACAAACCAAACCTGTAGTATTTCTTTTGAGAGAAACTGCACTGGCTCTTTATCACAGTGCAAAGCAGCTAAGACCACACGTGTGTAATAAAGGTTTTGAATTAGCAGCAGGGCTAATAATTGAAGATTGTGTAGAGGAGGCAGCAAAGTCCAGTTTCCCCAGGATTCCTCTTTATGCACCGAATTTATCATATTTAACCTTACCTCACATAAGTAAACAAAACCTGCTGTGGAAAGAAGAAGATAATGCCAATAAAAATGCATATAAAAGAATAGGATCATCTTCTGAGATTCCGCCTCTACAGATATCTCGGGAAAAAATTGCTAAAGCAAGAGAGAAATTACTAGAATCAGCGAAAAGAAAAATTAAAGAAATTGAGCATAATCCTTACCTCGGTGAGTTTAAAGCCGGACTGTACTTGGTTAGAGAAAACGCTACTATCATATTAAATATTTTTCAAGACAAACAATATGAAGCATTTAAATCTCTTGGTCTTACACGTGACGAACTAAACACTCTTAGTGATATTTTTTTAGTAATATCAGAGCTGGAATTAAAAGAATATGCTGAGTCTAAAAGGGTTAATTACTATCTCGCAAAAATTGGAAACCAGAACTTTATAATATCAGATATTCCAGATCAAATACAAGATGAAATCCAGCTTTCCAGGTATTTTAAAAACCTTGCTAAAGAAATCTAAAGTGTTAACATTTTTGCAATCTCTTTTAAGTCTGGTTTTACTTCTATTTTTTCCTGTTCAGAATATTTAATTGCGCTGTCGGGATCTTTTAAACCATTTCCTGTTAAAACACATACTACTGTAGATTCCGGTAAAATTTTATTTGCTTTTGCAGATTTTATAAGACCTGCTACTGATGCTGCACTAGCCGGTTCACATGCTATTCCTTCACTTTGGTGCAAGAGTTTATAAGCATTAATTATTTCTTCATCAGTAACCATATCTATAAATCCACCTGATTCTTGTGCTGCACTTACTGCCTGCTTCCAGCTGGCCGGATTACCTATTCTTATAGCTGTAGCAATAGTTTCTGGTTTTTCAATAATTTTATTTTGAACAATTGGCGCTGCACCGCTGGCTTCAAATCCAATCATTTTCGGTCTGTTATCGTTTTTTATATATTCACAGAATCCTTTCCAGTAAGCAGTTATATTTCCTGCATTTCCTACAGGAATAGATAAAATGTCCGGAGTTCTTCCAAGCTGCTCACAAACTTCAAATGCTCCTGTTTTTTGTCCTTCGATTCTATACGGATTTACTGAGTTTACTAATGTAACAGGATATTTTTCTGCAATTTCTCTTACAAGTCTTAAGGCCTCATCGAAATTTCCTGCTACCTGAATTACCTTTGCTCCGTAAATCATTGCCTGTGACAGCTTCCCAAGTGCTACATATCCTTTCGGTACTAAAACAAAACAATCCATTTTATAACCATTTGCTCTGGCACGAGCTGCATAAGCCGCAGCGCTTGCACTGGTATTTCCGGTACTTGCACAGATTATTGCTTTTGATTTTTCCTCAATTGCTTTACTTACTGCTACTGTCATTCCGCGATCCTTAAAGCTTCCTGTAGGATTGGCTCCTTCTACTTTCAGGTAAACAGCAAAACCTGGTATATTACAAAGCTTGGTTATATGTGGTGCAAAAATTAATGGCGTGTTTCCTTCATTAAGAGTAATGATGGGTGTTTTATCAGTTACCGGTAAGTAAGTACGATAGCAATCAATGATTCCTTTCCATGGGCGTGTAAAGATGGTGGATTTACTTAGCATGAGAGATATTGTAGCAAATTCTTGGAAATATGCAAACTTTACAAATTTTAAGTATACTTCAAATTTAATAGAAATCGGGGTATATTTGAAGCATGGTTCAAACTTATAAAAAACGAAATCTTTACCTGGAAAAAATAAAACCTTTTATAGATAAGGATTTAATCAAGGTAATTGTAGGACAAAGAAGGGTGGGTAAAAGTTATCTGCTTTTACAGGTAATTGACTATTTAAAAGGGAGGGGTATCCCTCAAAAGAAGATTCTATATATTAATAAAGAGTTATATGAGTTTGACAGTATTAAAACTTATGTAGATCTTATGAAATATATAAAAGATTGCTTTAGAGAAGTAAAGTCTAAGAAATATATTTTTATTGATGAAATTCAAGACATAGATGATTTTGAAAAAGCATTAAGAGATCTTAAAGCAAAAGGTGAATATGATATTTACTGCTCTGGCAGTAATGCAAAGATGTTGTCGTCTGAAATAGCTACTGTATTAAGTGGGAGATATATAGAATTTGAAGTGTATCCACTTTCTTATTCTGAGTTTTTACAGTTTCATAATTTAAAAAACAATAAAATATCTTTTGAAAGATATATTCGGTATGGCGGACTACCCTATTTAATACATTTGGAAGATGATAATGAAATAGTTTATGGTTATTTGAAAAGTATTTATAACAGTATTTTGCTCAAGGATGTAGTCGGTCGACATCAAATCAGAAATATTGATTTTTTAAACAGGCTTGTACAATTTCTTGCTGAAAATACAGGGTCTTTATTTTCTGCAAACAAAATATCTGAATATTTAAAGTCACAAAAGATCTCTCTTTCTCCAGTGATAATCATGAATCATCTTTCATATTTAGATTCTGCATTTTTCATTTTTCAAGTAAAGAGACTTGGAATTTCCGGGAAAAAAGTTTTTCAAATAAATGAAAAATATTATTTTAACGATTTAGGAATCAGGCATTGTTTGATCGGATACAGGCAGGTTGACATAAGCAAAATACTGGAAAATTTAGTGTACATTCACTTAAGAAGATTAGGTTATGAAGTAAAAGTCGGTTGCTTGAAAAATAATTTAGAAATAGATTTTGTCGCTGAAAAAAGCGGCAAAAAAATATACTTACAGGTTACTTACCTTATGCAAAGTGAGCAAACAAGAAAAAGAGAATTCGAGTCGTTACTTCTTATAAATGATAATTTTAGAAAGATATTGATTTCAATGGATGAACTATCTGGTGGCAGTTATGAAGGGATTGAACATATTCACATAACTGATTTTCTTTTAGATGATTCTTTTTGATTCAATGTTAGAATTAATCTGTGAAATTCTCTGTTATCACCTTCCCGGGCTCAAACTGTGATAAGGACTGTGTCTATGTTTTAAAGGATGTTTTAAAGCAGGATGTGGTAGAGACGTTTCATGACGAATCTTCTTTATTGCCTGGGATAGATTGTGTGATTCTTCCCGGCGGGTTTAGTTACGGTGATTATTTAAGATCAGGTGCTATTGCCAGATTTTCAAAAATTGTAAATCCAATAATTAACTTTGCAAATAAAGGCGGACTTGTAATAGGCATTTGTAATGGTTTTCAGATTTTATGTGAAATGGGATTACTTTCCGGAGCACTTACTGCAAATAAATCCAGAAGTTTTATTTGTGATGAAGTATACCTGAAAGTAGTAAATAATAAAACTCCTTTTACCAGCTTATATAAAGAAGGTGAAGTTATAAAAGTCCCTATTGCTCATGGCGACGGTCGCTATGTTTCAAAAAATATTGATAAGAGTCAAATTGTTTTTCAATATTGTGACAAAAATGGAAATATAACCGAAGAAAGTAATCCAAATGGCTCAGTTCAAAACATTGCAGGAATCATAAATGCAAAAGGAACTGTCCTGGGCATGATGCCGCATCCGGAACGGGTTTGTGAAAGTGTTTTAGGCGGAGTAGACGGTAAAAGATTATTTAAAAGCCTTTGCCATCTCCACAGCCTTTTCAATATTTAAAAGTCCATAGCCATATTGTTGATCTTTACCGGGAACTCCCAGGTCATCAGCTGAGCTGCTTAAAATATTTCTTACCTCATCATTAGTCAGTTTTGGTGCTATAGACCATACTAATGCTGCAGCACCTGATACCTGTGGCGCTGCGAATGATGTACCAGTTACTTTGTCATAGGTAAAATTTATTGAAGTGGTATAAATTGATGTCCCGGGTGCGACCAGGCTTACATGTTCTCCGGTGGTGCTGTAAAACTCTTTTTGCTTTGTTTCATCTACTGCACCGACCCCGATTACTCCATCAAATGCAGCAGGATACCTTAGTTCTTCAATACCGGAATTTCCTGCAGTTGAAATAATTAAAATGCCTCTGTCATGTGCTTGTTTAATTGCATCTTTCAAGGTTTGAGAAAACTGATTTGTACTTAAGCTTATGTGTACAATCCTGGCACCCTTTTGATATGCCTGATCCAGTGCACTGACTACGTTTGATACCCTTGCCTGACCTAAGTCATCTGTGATTTTTAAAGATAAAACTTTTGTATTCCAGGATACTCCTGCAATTCCCTGATGATTGTTTGTATTTGCAGCAATAATGCCGCTGACTTCTGTACCATGTCCAATACTATCATTTAGATCCACATCATTTGTATCTGTACCACTTGATACTTTGCCATTCAAATCAGGGTGATTTACATCTACACCGGTATCAAGCACTCCTACCAATAAAGCACTTCCAACAGTAATCCCCCATGCTTGCGGTGCATTTACCTCTTTTAAGTAATACTGTGCAGCAAAGTCCTTATCATTTGGCGTAACTTCTTTTGGCAGATCGAAAGAAATTATATCTCCTGCATCTGTCAGGTTATTGTCATTTTCAGCGTGCCTGACAATCTGTGTATAAATTCTTTCAGTTTCTTCCTGATCTAAAACCAGTTTATAATCCGGCTCAACCAGATCAAATATCCCGCTTTGCCTTAATGCAGCTATTTTTTGTTCCTTTGTTTTGGCCGTATCATTTTTACTTAACGGGATTAAGTAAGTACTGTCTTTTATTTTTTTATATCCATGACCAGTATATTTGTACATTAGTCTGCTTGCTCTTTTTGTTTTTACAATCAATGAATCGTAGTCATCATCATTTACAGCAGTAAATGCAAAACATGGTGGATTAAAGATAATCAAAAAAGCACTAATTAGCCCAAATACAAACTTAAATTTGTTGGTTAATATATTCATTTTGATTCGGTAGTTCAGCTGCCCATTTCAAAATGCGAAATGGGCCTGTAACTTTGCGTGCCATAATTGCTTATGGTTTGCCTTTGCCAGCCTGAGGCGGGCTTTGTCGTCAAATAGCTTTTTATCCTGAAAAAATTAAAAAGCTTATAGAAGATAATCGGTAAAAATAGTGTTAGCGTGATTTTTAGTATGGGATTAGCCCTAACTTAAAAAATGATGTAAACTGTTAGAGTAAAAAACAGGAGGATATATATGCTAGAGTTGGAAAAAGATCCAGAAATGAAACTGAAAGAGATGGGGCTATCCCTGCCTGAGGTTCCAAAGCCAGTTGCCAGTTATATTCCTGCTCTTATTGTCTCAAACCTTTTATATACATCAGGTACCCTGCCAATGGAAAACGGAAAAGTAGTTTATACGGGAAAGATGGGTGAAAAAAATAATACAATTGAAACTGGATATGAAGCCAGCAAATTAGCCACATTAAATTCCCTAAGTGTCCTAAAAAATACTTTAGGAAGTTTGTCTAAAGTAAAAAGAGTCGTGAAGGTTACAGGATTTGTTAACAGCAGTCCTGGCTTTACTGACCAGTCAAAAGTAATAAATGGAGCCTCTGATTTACTCGTGAAAGTATTTGGAGAAAACGGAAAGCATGTCAGATCTGCATTAGGTATTGCTGAGCTGCCTTTAAATGCACTGGTAGAAATTGAATTTATTTATCAGATCATCGGATAAATTATGAAAATTACAAAAAATAAATTGAGAATGGCGCTGGTTTTAATTCTGGTTTTTGGGATCTTTACTTATGGTTATACTCAATATCTGAAAAAAGGATCTGTTTCTGCTGTTTTACAGTATCAGATTGATTTAAATAACCCTCCTGAGCAGATTTATGCTATTTCTTTATTTGAGCAGAAGTTACCAGATGGTAAGGAATTAAAGAAGGGTACAAGATTTATAGGTAAGTTAAGTAAAGAAGGAGACAAATATATAATTTACTTTAGTACTATCCAAAATCCTGATGGTGAAAGTCGGCAGGTTATTGCAAAATCAAATTTAACTTCAAATGTATCCGGCCAAGCAGTTGGAGTTTCTGCAAAAATTGGAAAAACCTTATACAAACAAACAAAAACAAATGTACTGGGTGCAATATTTCATAATTCACAGGATGCAAAAGAGTTCCCGACTTCTGTTTTACCTCAAGGCTCTCCCGTAAAGATCGAGATTGACTGAAAAATGACAAGTATATTGTTTGAGCAAAAACCAAAAAGTAAAGAGACAGATCCTATGATTGTTGCCTTTTATTCTATTGTTCCTGGAATTGGTCAGCTTTATAATGGTAAAACTGAAAAAGGAATAGTATTTTTGACTGCAACATTTATCAGTTTTTCAATGCTTTACGGTTCATTTAACCCTGCTTCGACACTTGAGTTTGCACTTGTAATCTTAATTATATGCAGATTTCTTTTAGGATTTATTTTTAAATTTGATTTTCATCCTTCACCAGCAGCTGAGTTTTTAATGAATACAATTAAATTTGGAGGATCATTTTCATATCTGCTGATTCTGACAATTATCAGCTTTGTAATATACAGTATGGTCGATGCTTATCTGGATGCCCAAAAAAATCAGCAACAATTTGATTATAAAATAATCAGCACAGATTCTACAAACTTCCGTTTCTCAGAATCTACAGCAGGCTCATATATTCTCCATTCAATTATTTTTATACTTTTATTTTTAACCAGTTTATTTTTTGTTATTCCTACAAAAAATAAAGAGCAAATAACAGAAATTGAATTTATTCTTCCTCAGATTGAATCTAAAAAGCCACCACCGCCTGAAACCAAAAGACGCTCATCGGTACAGTCAATTGATCAGGGAAAACATATTCCAAACAGACCGGTAACTCCTGTTACCCCAGCAAAGCCTGCAAGTCCTCCGCTTGCCATTCCAAAGGTAGTTCAAATGATGGTTGCTACTCCACCAAAACCAATTGTACAGCCGCAAGAACCAAAACCAGTTCCCAGACCGGTTCCCAGGATAGCTGAGCGTCCTGCATTAATTCAGGCACAGCCTGCCCCGATTCAAAATATACAGACAACACCTACTCAGGATTCACCAGGACCATCTGCTCCGGCCCCTGAATCATCTCCTGATGAATCCAGCAACACTGCAGGTGCTGTTAATTCCATTATTCCAAGAGTTCCTGGAGTCCCGGGTACCGGTGGTTTAGGAGCAGTGGGAAATCCGCCACCAAATGCTAGACCTGGTGCACCGCCAAGCATTGCTGCCAAAAAAGATGTTGACTTTGGTCCATATATGAATGAATTACAGCGCCGAATTAAACGTGCCTGGAGACCTCCGAGAGGTAATGAATCAAAAAGAGTTATAGTTACATTTAAAATCAACAGAGGCGGAGAACTTTCAAATTTGATAATTAAAAAAGGCAGCGGTTTTCAACCGTCTGATCAGGCAGCTCTTCTTGCTATTCAAAACGCAGCACCATTTGCACGTTTACCTGAGGGAGCTCCAAATGCTGTAGATATAGAATTTACATTTGACTATAATGTGTTTGGAGCAAGCGGCTCTTACAGACAATTTTGAAAATATGTTAAAGTTTTGGAGGAAGGATAATAAATATGGATACAGCAACGGTACACGGGAATAAGTTTATTGAATATTTTTTTGCTTTTATGGTTCAGGATTGGTTTGCTTTTTGGCCAATTACAATTTGTTCTATCCTTACAATTGCTGTAGTTATAGAGCGTTCTTTATACTATGCCAGGAATAAAAGAGATGTAGCTACTTTTATTCAAAGACTTCAAAGAGAATTTGAAAAAGGAAATTTAGACGGTGCTCAGTCACTTTCAAACCAGCTTGGAGGAGTAGTCGGAGAAATTGCTGAAGAAGGTATACGGTTAATTACTGTTGAAAAGGAAGATTTTTCAAGAGCATTTGATATTACTGTAAATATTGTCAGCAGGAAATTAGAAAAATATCTTTCAATACTCGGAACTATTGGTGCTACAGCACCTTTTCTTGGTTTATTTGGCACAGTTGTCGGAGTTATAGTAACACTGCAGGTTTTAGGCGAAGCCGGCGGACAGACACAGGAAGTAGTTATCGGTATTGCAAAAGCATTAATTGCTACCGGATACGGCTTAATTGTAGCTATTGTGGCTGTAATTATGAATAACTACTATAACAATACAGTCAGAAGGTTTGAAGAAGATTTTCAGCTTTTAAAATTATTGTTTTTAAGTTTTTCAAACAGAATGCCCAGTGGTGCTTCCCAGGCTGGTTATAGAAGATAGGAATTGATATGGCGTTTAGCAGCGGATCAGGCGGAAGACAAACCTTTAGTGAAATAAACATCACTCCGCTTACAGATGTTTTTCTTGTGCTTCTTATTATAATGATTTTAATTGCACCTTTGATAAACCAAAGCTCCCTGAAAGTCGAACCGCCTGTAGCACAGCATGGAAAAGCAGAACAGCAGAATAAAACGATTACTGTAGAAGTTAGTAAAGAAGGTATTATTGCAGTTAATGGTGTAAGAGTTTCAGATGACAAAACTCAGATCGAAAGAATACAAGGGCTTGTAAGTGATGCTATGAAAAGAGAGTTTGAAAAAATGGGTTCAAAAGAAATCCCGGTAGCAGTAAGGGCAGATGAAGAATCCAGACAAAAATATGTAGTGGCTGTTCTGGATGCAGCTGCTGGTGTAGGTGTTAAAAAGCTTAGAATTGTTACTTTGCAAAATGCAGGCAGATAAACTAACTCTTTAAAGGCAGTGAAGCATATTTTTGTAAAACTTTTAACAGGTTAGCTTCTGAAATTATTCCAATTAAAATTCCTTTAGTATCAATTACAGGTAAACAGCCAAACTTATTTTCCATCATGATTTTAATAGCCTGTGTTAAATCAATATCTTGTGTTACAGAGACTACCTGCTCCTGTTTTAACATGGCTGATCTGACTAAAATTTGATCTGGATTGTGAAACATGGTTTCAATAATTTCTCTAAGGGTAATTAACCCAACCAGTTTTTTATTTTGATCAACTACAGGAAGGTTTCTAATTCTTTCTTCTTTCATAAATTTTGAAGCATGTAAAATAGTATCCTCTTCATGTAAGAAGCAAGCATTAGTTTCTATTACATCTTGAACTTTCATAAACTTTTACTTTAACTATTGTACCCCAGTCTATTTTATCGATTCATTCTTTTTTGTTAAATTTTGATTTTCTTCGGGTTTTTTAATTCTTTCCAGTAGTTTATTTTCTGCTCCAAGCTCTTTTACTATTGGTGTGGGATTGTTCGCTGGATTATTACTTTCAGTTAAACCTTTATAAGCCCATGGTATTACAAGTCCACTTGAAGCCACTACAAATCCAGCTACTGTCCAATCCCGTACTTCTTTTAAAGTTTTGTAGAATCTTCTTTCTGTAACAGGCTCTTCTCTTGGCACAATTTTTAGTAACCGCATTTATTTCCCCATCTGTTTAATCTGTTAATTGCTTTTATTATAACCGTGGCTTAAGCGAAAATAAAGTATATTATAAAGGTAATATGCCAAAAGACCTTGAAAAAATTGTAATAAAAGTCGGTACAGCTACTCTAAGTTCTTCAGATAGTAACAGTGCTATAAATATCAATGTTGTTGAAAACCTTACAAATGTAATTTCAAAGTTAAAAGAGTCAGGACATAAAGTTGTTTTAGTTACTTCAGGAGCAGTTGCACTTGGGATAAAGAGGTTATCTCTTTCAAAGAAACCAAAAACCATTTTAGAAAAGCAGGTTGCAGCAGCGGTAGGACAAGCTCTTTTAATGCAGACATATGAAAGCTATTTTTCAAAACATGGTATTCCAATTGCACAGATACTTTTAACCCGTGAAGGATTTGTACAAAGGGAAATTTACATAAATGCCAGGGAAACAATTTTAGAAATGTTAAATATGGATATCCTTCCGGTAATAAATGAAAATGATGCTGTAGCCAGTGAAGAAATCAGGTTTGGTGATAATGACATGTTAAGTGCAATGGTAAGTGATTTGATATCTGCCGACAGATTAATAATACTGACCGATGCAGAAGGTCTTTATGACACTAATCCGAAAGAAAACAAAAATGCAAAACTTATAAATCTGGTAGAAAAAATTACTCCGCAGATTGAAAAGATGGCGCAAGGGGCAGGCAGTGAGTTTAGTATGGGTGGTATGATATCAAAAATTCAGGCTGCAAAACTGGCAACTTCTGTGGGAATAAAGACACATATTCTTTATGGAGGTAAACCAGAAAAAATACTTAATCTCTTAAATCTGAGTACTTCTGAATCTCAAAACTTAGGCACTACTTTTCTCCCTGGGTCCGATAAGATAGAAAAACGAAAAAGCTGGATAGCTCATACGTTAATTGCTGCAGGAAAAATTTATGTAGATTCAGGTGCACAAAAAGCTATTTTAGATAACGGTAAAAGTCTTTTACCTGCCGGGATTAAGAAGGTCGCAGGAAATTTTGAAAGAGGTTCGGGAGTAGATATTTGTCTTGTTGACTTAAACAGTCCCTTTGCAAAAGGAATTACAAATTACGGGAGGGCAGAGCTTGAAAAAATAATTGGTTTAAAAAGCGCTGATATAGAAAAAGCATTAGGTTATACTTATGGAGATACTGTTATACACAGGGATGATCTGGTGGTATTAAGGTAGTTTATGAACCCCATCTCCACAAAACAACTTGACCTCTATCAGAGAAAAGATGTTAATGAATCTGACATTGAAACTTTTATGCCTTTGTCTGTACATCTGAATGACTTAAGAAATAAAATAATAATTTCACTTATCGTATTATGCATTACAATATTTATCGGATTTTCATTTAGCAGAGAAATAGTAAAATTATTAACTGGCATAGCTCCGCCCGGGACTGTATTTCTACAAATCAGACCCGGGGAATTCTTTTTTACAAGTTTACGAACAGCGTTATTTGCCGGAATTGTCCTTGCTGCACCGGTTATTGTGTGGCAGCTAGGAAGTTTCATTCTGCCAGGGTTAACAAAAAAAGAAAAAAATATTGCAGTCCCGATTTTAATGGCTGCGCCATTTTTATTTTTTACCGGGATGATTTTTGCTTATTTTTTTGCAGTGCCTTCCATGTTAAATTTTTTATTTGGATTCGGGAAAGATATAATTTCTACAAATATTAGCATTGAGAGTTTTGTTTCATTTACACTTATGATTATGGCAATATGCGGTTGTACGTTTCTTTTACCGATTATAATTCTTGCTTTGGCAAATACCGGAATTGTTAACTCTCAAATACTTTTAAAAAACTGGAGATATGTACTTTTATCGAGTGTGATTTCAGGTGCACTTCTTACACCTACTCCGGATCCTTTTAATATGGGGATTGTGAGTGGTATATTAATTATGCTGTATTTTATAAGCATTGGGATTTTGAAAATTATGCGTTTGTAGGCGCAATTAATCTCTTTGTTGCCCCTTCGATATCCTGTTCCCTTATTAAACTCTCCCCTACCAAAAATGCATAAACACCGCATTCCATTAATGACTTAATATCATTATTTGTAAATATTCCTGACTCACTGACAATGATTTTATTTTCTAAATTACACTTGTATTTTGTGACAAGATCTTTGGTTGTGTTTAAATTTGTTTCAAATGTTTTTAAATCTCGATTATTCATACCGATAATTTGTGGATTTATGTTTAATGCGATTTCCAGTTCTTTTTCATCGCGCACCTCAATCAACGCATCAATTCCATTTTCACGTGACAATTCAAATAAATATTTTAATTGATTTTTATTCAACGCCCCAACAATTAATAAAATACAATCGGCATTATAATAAATCGATTCATATATCTGATACGGATCGATAATAAAATCTTTTCGCAGCACAGGCAATTCATGAATTGCCTGTACTGATTTTATTTCTTTTATATGGCTCAAATTTCCCTGGAAATACTTTTCATCAGTAAGCACTGACAAACATACTGCCCCGCCGGCTTTATATGCTTTCGCTATTTCAACAGGATTAAAATCTTTTTTTATTATGCCCTTTGATGGTGAGGCTTTTTTTACTTCAGCAATGAGGGCAATTTGTTTTTGGTCAATTTTATCTTTTAATGTCTTACTAAAAGAGATGCTGTTAATGGTATCTATATGAATTGTTTTTCTTAATTTATCAAACGGTAACTTTTCTTTAGATTTTTCAATTTCAATTTTTTTATGAGCAATTATTTCTTCGAGGATATTCATGTGGGTATTTTTTGTCTCATACTATCTATCAATATCTTTGCTATCTCCGGTCTTGTAAATTCTACTGGCGGCATTTCACCATTTCGTAGCATCTCACGAACTTTTGTACCACTTAATATCATGTGGCTAGAAGCATCATGTGGACAGGTTTTATAAGATGCCATTTCATCACAGGCTTTACAGTAAAAACTGTGTTCAAAAAACAATAATGTAATCCCAAGCTCATTTGATTTAAACTCGCTAAAGATTTTCTGGGCATCATATGTTCCGTAGTAATTCCCTACACCAGCATGATCTCTTCCTACTATAAAATGGGTGCAGCCGTAATTTCTTCTGATTATGGCATGAAGAACTGCTTCTCTGGGTCCTGCATATCTCATACTGGCTGGCATTATACAGAGCAGTGTTCTATTTTTTGGAAAATATTTTTCTAGGATTTCTTTATAACACTTCATTCTTATATTTGCAGGAATGTCATCTCCTTTTGTTTCTCCCATAGTCGGATGAAGCATTAAGCCATCTACTGTTTCAAGAGCAACTCTAAGCAAATATTCATGTGCTCTGTGAACAGGATTTCTGGTTTGGAATGCTACGATTTGTTTCCAACCTTTTTCTGAAAATATTTCTCTGGTCTTTGTACAACCCAGATTATATTCAGGAAACTCATCATAAGTGCTTTTTAAAACTTTCACATCTCCAGCCAGGTAATATTCTCCTGCTTCAAAAAGATATTTAACAGCAGGATGATTAGTATCTAAAGTTTTAAAAACCAATTCGGCTTCTTTTTTTAAATCAGGTTGATATATTTCTTTCAAATTTAAAACTGCTACTATTTCATCTGATTCATCTTTTAGAGCAATTTTATTTTGGTTTTTTACTTTTTCGTAGGTTTCTTTATTTACCTGAAGTGTAATTGGAATAGGCCAGATTAGACCATTTGACAATCGCATGCTTTCAATAATTGATTCATAGTCTTTTTTACCAGTAAATCCGTTAAGCGGGCTAAATGCCCCTATAGCAAGCATTTCTAAATCACAGAGGACTCTTTTTGAAACGATTACAGAAGTAAATTCTCTTGCTTCTTTCAAAACCTCTGCCGGATTCTGAGCAAAACAGTTAATTAAACTATTACCATGTGGAGGAATTATTTCATTTGTTTTCATAACCAGATAATTTTATCACTAAGTAAGAAATGGTATTATTTGCCAGATACCGAAGCAAAATTGTATGGTATATTTAGTAGCATTATGAAAAAGAATAATTCTAGTGGAATAACTTCAGATTCAAATATTTTTCACGGAAAAGCCTGTATTAAAGGCACTAGAATACCAGTATATATAATCCTGCAAATGCTTGCCGGTGGTCAAAATAAAAAACAAATATTAAAAGAATATCCACAGCTTAAAGAAGAAGATATAAATTCTGCCATTGAATATGGTGCGCACCTTGCTACACAAGAAATTGAACTTGGCTTTTAATTATGAAATTTTTATTGGATGAATGCATGCCAAGATCATCCGGAGAAGTTCTAAAACTCTTACGATTGTTATTGCCTACCGCTCTCCTCGCTTCTTACCCGGCTACTTCTACAAAGATTTGTAAGTTATTATATAGATTTCTAAAAAATATAGATAAAATAAAAGCAGACCGATCTCTGGTAATTGTTTCACCAACGAAAATTAGAATTAGAAAGTAGCTCTATGTCAAAACAAGAAGACTTAGCAAAAGTTTCATTAGTAACCATATTAGGTTTATCGATATTAATTTTTAGTTTATTCTGGTTAAAAGGGCATAAGCTTTATAATCTTCAAAAGGTAAAAGTTTATTTTGAAGATGTAAGCGGTCTTGAAGAAGGCTCTATTGTCAGATGGAGCGGGCTCAGGGTGGGTGTAGTGGAGGATATTAAACCTGTCCTTCTTGGCAGGGGTTTGATTAATCAACCCCGTACAATTAATCAGACCACTAAAAATGAGTTTCTGGAACTTAGCAGTAAAGAAGCTGATGAAGCGAAAAAAATAGAAGATAAAATTACAACCTTAAAAGATTCAGATGAGGTAAAGACTCTTAAAAGTAAACTTGAAAGCCTTAAAGATATTTCCCGGATTCATCTTCAGCAGGGGTTAGCTTACAAGCAGCAGAAATTAAAAGAAGGCAGAAACCATGTAGAGGTTACTTTAACAATAACAAAAAAAGATGTGCCCCTTGGACCTTTATCTAAAGTCAGCATTGTACCAACAGGTTTTATTGGTGAGCAGTATGTTGAAATAAGCCCTCTAATCAACAGGCTCTCACCTGATAACAATTTCAAACAGATTTTTATAACACAGGAGCCGTTGCGTTTCGAGCGCTTTTTAAAAGCTAATATTGAATCTTCGGAAGCATTTAAAGAAGCCATAACCAAAATAAACAAGCTCTTAAAAGATGAAGATGTTGAAATGCTTATTTCTACCATTCAGGATGTAAGAGCTGTCGTTCACAGTGTAAATAAACTGGTAGATAATGCCAGTGTGTTGTTAAGCACGACCAGTGAGAAACTTGAACAATTAGCTGCCAGTTCAAATGCGCTTTCTAAAAGTGTTGTAGAAGTAGGTGAAAACTTCAATAAAATTATCGGAGATGAGCAGGTACAGCAGGATTTTAAATCTACCACCTCATCGTTAAAAGTGATTACTTCCCAGGCAGCCAAGCTGCTTGATGAACAAGGTTTAGCAAAAGATATTCTGGAAATAGGACAAACAGCAAAAGACACTTCACGCGAGCTGTCTAACTTTATTAAGGATTTAAGACAAACACAGGACGAGCTGAAATTACCTAAAACAATTTCAAATTTAAATTCACTCTCAGAGAAGCTGGATAAATTAACCAGTGAATTAAACAGTATTGTGGCAGATAAAGATTTTAAGGAAAACATAAAAGTTACAGCTCAAAAAGCCAGGGAGACCAGTGAAAATTTACAGAAAATATCCAAGAAATACAGTAAGAGATTTTTATTTTTTAGACTTTTATTTTAATTAAATACTTACAGATATTTTTTCTTTGATCTGGCTGTAAACTCTTTCAGTATTTGGCACTGGAATGTTCTTCTCTTTTGCTTTTCTTATTACTACACCTACGAGTTCTTCTGTTTCTAAAGGTTTTCCTCTTTCAAAGTCCTGAAGCATAGAGGTTTTAAAGCCAGTAAAACCTTTAGATCTGTTTAAATTAAATTCCACAGTATCAGGTCTGATATTTAATCCATGTGCCAGTGCTACATCCCTGACCTCAGTCATAATAGCTTTTACAAGCTCATAATCTTCTTCTAAAAGTTTATCCACTGTTTGTCCTGTTAAAACACTGAGTGAGTTAAATGAGGTATTCCACACAAGTTTATTCCAAAGATCGCCTCTCATATCATCTGAAACTTTACAGTCAATCCCGCTTTGTATGAGGATTTCCTGAAGTTCTAAAACTCTTTTAGTCTTTTCATTTAAATAGAGTTCCCCGATCAATGCACCATTGTAGCCAAACTGCTCTATGACTCCGGGTGAAGTTAATCTGGAAGCTATAAATACAAGACCACCGATAACCATACTTTTTCCAATTACGCTTGCAATGATATCCTCGTTTTCAACACCATTTTGCAATGAAACAACAGAAGTTTGTTTATGAATATTATTTGTGATTAATTTAGTAGCTTCCTCTGTTTGAGCTGACTTAACACAAATTAAAATGTAGTCATATTGATTTAAGTCTGGTTTGTCTACAACATTAATTGGAATGATTTCTTTTTTGTTATCTCGTATTAGTGTTAAGCCATTTTCTTTTAAGGCTTTATAGTTCTCTCCTCTTGCAATAAAAGTAGCATCGAAGCCAGCTCTTACAATCATCCCGCCGTAGTAGCCGCCTACTGCACCTGCACCGAAAATTAAAAATGTTTTTTGTCTCAGGTTATCCACGATTAACATTTTAACACTTAAGTATTTCAGAAAGAATTTGTTCCGTCACAAGTTATTTAACTGTCCGGAAAAGCAAAGAAAATATGCTTGGTGATGCATTTATCGCAATAACCTTTTTGCTTTAAATTATTAAGAGCACCATGTAAGGTGCTAACTCTTTCTGGTTCTATTTTGGCAAGGCTATGAGTTTTCATATCTTTTCCTCTTTCATAATAAGTTCTTAAGTCCTGCAAAAAGAATTTTACTTTTTCTTCACTTTTTGTTATATCATAATCAATCATTCTACGTATAAAATCTTTCATTACATCAATTTTATCCAGATGTTCTATAGCATCTTTATCTGTGTTATCTATTGCCCAGGTACCAATACTACCTGCTACATTTCGTCTAAATTCTGTTCTTTTGTCACTATCTGAGAATCCATTTGACGGGGATAAAATTTTCTCCATTTTTTGCATAAAGTTTTCATCAGGTTGAGTGCTGCCCTCAGCACTTCGCCACTGTGATCTTAATTGTCGCCTTCCTATAGAAGCCATAATATGTTCAACATACTTTTTCAAATCAAGAACTTGTTCTTCCTTGGGTTTTATACAGTTTAGGGCTTGATAAACATCCAATTTTATCCTCCTTTTTTCGTGCTCTTTAACTTGATCCAGTAGCTCTCTCGTAGAAGGAATCTTTTCAGGTAAAACTGTTAAGTCTAAGCCGGTGGTTGCTCCACCTGACTTCATATTTTCTTTTCTTATTTTATTAAGTTTTTCACCTACATTTTTTATAATTGCGTCCCTCTTCTTTTCAAATTCAAATCCATGTTTTATTTCGTCACCTAAAATATCAAATATCTCTATTATTGAAAAACACTCATCTGATTTTGCCATTATGGCTCTTTGTAAAATCGGCTCTGCTTGCCTTACATCAAATCCTACGCTACCTTCATAAAAGAAAAACTTATGCCTTCCTACGCCCAGGTTATATTCATTTGCAATGGCATCAACAACAGACTCTAACATCTGCTGATCTTCTTGTGAATATCTGCCCCCATCTGTACTTAATCTGTAAGAATTAATGTCTTCATGTTGATATAGCAGAGCTTTTTCAAGAGCTGATAATCTTCCTGAGCTTAATAAACCAGTTAGTCGTGGTTTAACCTTGTCATCAATATGTGGAAGGGAATTATAATAGTTAGTGTTTTGAGCAGGGAAGAGATAAGTCATAGTTACCCATAACCCAAAAGCTTCAAGAGCATTTGGAGAAACATGTCTGGTGCCTTTAGGAGGTAATAATTGTAGTAATTGAGGTCTAAATATTTCTGTAACTGGTCTGTAATTTCTTGACATCCACATTGCTACTTTTAAAAATCTGGCATTAAGTGAAGGCCACTCAGAATAGTTATCTTCGAGTAGCATTAAAGTATCATCATTTGTAGTTCCACACATTAAAACATCAAAACCTTCATCTACTGCATGTGCACCACGGCCTTTTGTAGTAGTAGTAGAAATAGTAGTTTTCCCTTTTTCGGCAAATCTAAGAAGATGCAAAAACTCATCCATAGAACCAATATGTTCTCCCTGAACAGCATCTTTTAAAAAGTCATCATATACAATTACTCCATGATTTGCTTCTGCTTCATCTCCTTCTATCAGGTGAATCCCTGCATTTCTAAATGCAATTGCAAGTGGGCGAGGTAAGCCTTCTAAATCTGTTCTGGGTAAAACTTCTACAAGTCTTGTATTTGGAGTTACATTTGGCTGAATTAAAACAAGTCCTCTTCGTCCTTGAGCAGAATAATGCCATCTAACCACATGTACATGATTTAATACCTTTGCATCATCTCCTTCATAAATATTTTTGAGCACTTCATATGTTATTCTCGATGCATCATTCACTTCACTTGATAAAATATAGTCTGTATTTAGATCTTCCGGTATTTTACCTTCAGCATTTAATTTAGTTAAAAGATTCTCTCTCTCGATCTTGCTTAAAAGGAAAATTGGACTTGCATTTTTGCCAGCAAGGAAGCTTTCTTGAATATCATCTCTAGTAAGAATTCCCTCTAATTTTTTAAAATCTTTCATGCTGCTATGAAAGCCCATGTTATCACCAGGCACATTCCCAAAAACCCATTCATAAGTATAAAGAGCACCTTCATCGGTTTTTGAATATGCTTCAAGCATTCCAAACATGGTATCAAAGGCTAAGGATTTTCCAGTAGCATTTGGTCCATGAATCACAATCATTTTATTTGGATGCTTTTTCCTTGACATTACTTTTATCTGTTCCATTAAATCATTCCAGAAGATTAATTGATCCTGAACAAGTTCTTTATCAACTAAACCTTTTGGTTCCCAGGGCTTAGAAGTAAATGCATAAGGATGAACCCACTTACCCATTACTTTTATTTTTTTATCAGGTTCTACTCCGCAAACTCTGTCCCAATATTCGACTGCATCCAGAAAATATCTGGCTACCTGACGTAAATATTTTTTTGGATTTTGTTCTACTGCGGGAATATATTCGCTAAGAAACTGCATCCATGGTTTTTCAGCCATAAACTTAGCTTTATTAGCTTCTGCTCGCGCAAGAAAACCTGCTGAAAAATCTTCTGTAGCATCTGTTGCAATAGAATTTGGTACAGTAACAGAAGCACTTAAGGGAGAGTTAAGAGGGACAATGATCCCACCCTTAGTTCTGGCCCCATCAACTTCTGATACTCTTCGAATGATAGGCATTAATCTTTTTTATCCCCTTTGTCTCCGAGCATTTCATCTATAACCTTATCAAGATCCTCTGTACCTTCTGCTGTAATTTTTACAGCTCTGACATGACCTTGCTCTGAAGCGAATTCTTTTACATAGTCATAAAAGTCACCACTTCCGTAATGTGACTCTACCTGAACATACCCTACTTCATTTACTCTTTCTGCCAATCTCTTCATTAAATCAATTGAATGCGGAGTATCGTCTCCCCAATTATCCCCATCTCCAAAATAAAAAGAATATATATTCCAGGTATCAGGATCATATCTTTCATTTATAATTTTTTCTTCAAGCTCATATGCAGATGATATTTGTGTACCGCCATTTTCACGAGTGGTATAAAACTCTTCTTCTGTTACTTCTTTTGCGCTAGAATCATGAATAATAAATACTTCTTCTACGCCTTCTCCGAAGTGTTCGTTTGAAAATTTATCTCCTCTAAGCTCTGCCCTGACCAAACCAAACTGATACTGAATAATAATAGAAAGCCACCTGGCAGCTTTACGAACTTTTTCTTTCATCTCGTCAGTAACAGAACCTGAAACATCCATCTTATAGATAATTGCTACAGATACCTGTGGTTTTTCTATTTCTCTCCAGGATATAAAAACTTTATCTTGTTCTTCAATGGCTACCTGGTCTAGTAGTGCATTTAGTCCCTCATCTGTCTCAAGATCAAATTTATCTCCAATTTCAGCACCGACTCTTTTTATGGCATTAATTATGGTGGCATTAATATCTAAATCTATGCCTACTTTACTTTTTGTATTCCATTTAATGGACTTTTCTTTTGCAGCTCCATATCCTTTTGGTTTTAAGTATGGCAACTTACGATCTTTTATTATGGTTTCTGCTATTTCACTTAGTGTCATAGGAACATATATTTCCTGTATGTGTTCACCTGGTTCACTGCCTGCACCTTTACCTGGCTTTGCATCACCTGGCTCGCCAAGGACATCTCCTTCTTCACCATCACCCTGGGCTGTGCCACCACCTTTTCCACTGCCTCTTGTAAAGTGTGGTATCCCTATTTTTGGTACTGGAATGCTGACAATCTTTCCGCCTTTTACTCCGAACATTTCACCCGGGGTTTTAAATTTTTTTAAATCTTCTCTGACTTTACCCTTAAGAATGTCCTGATATCTTTGTAGATCAGGATCAGCAATGGAATTAAAAAGAAGAGACTGCATTAGCAATCTCGGTGAAAAAAAATGTGGTGTAGCAAGTGGAGTAGTTTTTGATTCTTGTGCATTTTCTAATGTCCCGAGCAAATCTCCTTGTGTAGCTAATGGAGGAGGAGTAACCACTTTTAGTGGAGGCTTTACTATAGGTGTTTTATCAGTAACTCCTATTCTCACTATGACTTCACCTCTTCCATAGTTTCATATAAAACATTAGTAGGAGTATAGTCAATTAAGCCGGTTTCTTTGTTTACTTCTTCAAGTGCCCGTCTGATAGTAATTTTTATACCAGCTTTTGCTTTGCCTGAATCTGCAAGTGTTATATTTTCTGCTATGATTCTCACCGGAGTAGGGTTCTCATCATCTGATGCCCAATAAAGCTTTGTATTTAAATGTATTGTGTTCCCCCACATTGATAAAAGATTTTTCATGGTTGCAAGTGCATAGTCTTGTTTTAAATCAAATCTAAAGTCATGATGTAAGAGCAATTCACCTTTATTATCGTAATTTCCATCTCTGACAGCAATACCAGTCCCCATAAAAAGCTGCTCAACAAATTTTGCTTTTACTTTTTCAAATTCTCTGCTTGCCAGTATATAGTTTTCTCCTTCTTGCTCCCAGGTGAAAAGCTTTAGTTTTTTTGCAACTTCAGGAGTAAGATATTTATCTATAAATGTCATATCTTTTTCCCATTTTCTTACTTCAAAGATCTGTTCAAAGCCTTTCATTGACTTGTCATCATAGTCTCTTCTTTCTCTTTCGTCTTCTATTTCTTCCCATTGTCGTCCATGGCGACCAGTATTCCAGCGCTCTTCAATATCCATAAATATTTCATATCCTACTTTATATGGATTCAATCTGCCACCAGACATAGCAAGAGTACCTGCATTATGATCTGCAAAAGCTGATGCATCCCTTAAATCTACAATTTCCGGATGGGACATAAGTCTTCTGTGCCAGTAGACAGCCCAGCCTTCATTCATTATCTTAGTAAGTCCCTGAGGAGCTAAATAGTATGCCTGTTCTCTTGCGTGCATAAGAACCTGCCTTTGCCATAGTTTTAAAACTTTAGAATTTTCAATTATAAATCCCATTACATCATAATCTGGATATTTTGGAATTTTTTGAGCTTCTCTGTCTAAACGCTCTTTTTCAGCATCTCTTTCTTCCCTAAGTCTTTCAGGATTATTAATCCTTCCCTGCATATGACTTGGTAGTTCTGACGCATCAATTATGCCGTAATCATCCGGTACTTTAGCGATAGGTCTGTTCTGATGGAGTTCATATTTAAGCTGCCTTGGTTCCAGGTTTGAATAGTCAATTAAATCGTCTATTGAATATGCTTTCTCTAAGAACTGTTCCATTTCAAGAAATGAAATACCTTCACTATCCATTACATTTCTTTGATATGAAGCATGTTCAGCTATTCTGTTTAGCATGCTTCTGTTTGTAAATCTAAAGTGAATGTTGTTTTTAAAAAAATCAGAATGCCCCATGCAATGGCTCATAACAAGTTTTTGATCAACAAGAGCATTCCCTTCAAGCAAGTAAGCATGAGAAGGATCATTGTTAATGATCATTTCATAGATTCTGGACACATTAAACTCATGACCTATATGCAGCTCATAGAACTCCATTCCATTTCTCCAGTGAGAAACGTTAACCGGGAAACCACCTCTTGCTGCAGCTTGAAGCAATTGATCTCGTTTGCATACCCAGTACACTACATCATATGGATCCAGCCCTTCTTTCTTTGCCAGCTCAAAGATTTTCTTATTCCAGTTCCAGTATTCAGGATTAGTTTCCGGAGATACCGGATAGCTTCTTTGCCCTGTTATTCCTCTTCCTATAGCTGCTGCAGCTTTGTACTCATAAGGTAACTCAATACTGGTTTGATTTGTAGTATTGGCAGTAGTTGATTCGGAGCAAACGAGAAAATCTCTTTCATTACCTGCAGAAGAACCGCCAGCTACTGTTTTTTGTGTGACTGGTGGAATAATCTGTATAACTGGTGAGATTCTTGGAACCATTACTCCTGCTCCTTATTATAATTATTTACTTCTATTTTCAGGAGCTTGAGTACGCCTCATAGCAATTTGTGCGCAGTGTCTGCAATAGCCATGTTCTTCAATTAACCTGGTTTTTACAGTATTAAGCTTTTGTCTTTGCTCCTCAGTTGCAAACTCCGTACTTAGTGTAGGCAGAGTAACATCTCTGTGTTTTTCAAGGAGTGCTTCTTCACAAGCTTGTTTTAGCTGCTCATCAGTATCATACTTAAATATCCTTCCTTCAATGCTCATCATGCCTATTGCTTGTATCAAACCGCTTCTAAAGTCATCGCGCCTTGTATCATTTATCCCTCTTTTTTCTTCAATAGATCTCATAAGCTTTTCATTTGGTGGTACAAGTTTACCTGCCTGAAGGGAATCTCTAACCTTTTCTTTTTTTACATAGGCCTTTATGTTCATTATGTAATTATCAAAAAGATTTTGAACTTCTTTTGCATCCCCACTTACAGCTTTTCTGACATCATCGGATAGTTTTCTATCCAACTCTTTTTCGACCTCTTCAAGTCTTGTAAGCCAGGCTTTTCTGTCTTCCGGAGTAGCTTTTGCAACAAGCTGTTTTAAGTGTTTTTTTAATGCATCAACAATAATAAATGGATCTACGCACCTTGTTCCCCTTTCTCTGTCAGTTACATCCGGGTGCTCAAGAGCTGATGCTAAGGCATCCTGAATATCTCTGGGAGAAACACCTTTAAGCAATTCCATCTCTTCAGGAGCTACATCCTTTTTCAGTTGAATTACTTCTTGCTCTGTGAATCCAGCTAACTTCTTCCCGCTGTATAAATAAGCCTTTTGTATAGGTGTAATATTTGCATGCTTGGGTTCTGCCAGGCGGGTGGTAATTCCCCACAAAGCAGCAAGCCATAAAGAATGAGGTGCTTCATGTATGTCAAGCTGCCTAGCTTTTACAGAAAATGTTTTTTGATAAATCCCCATTTCATCCTGGATTCTATCAAGATATGGAACTGTTACAGGCAGTATTCTGCTTCTAATAGCTTCCTGGTGTTCATCTCTTGCTATTTTTCTCCAGTCTGGCATATTAGTAGTAGCAATAAGCAAACTATCAAAGTCTACCATTGCATTTCTGGCTACTTTTACTGCCCTGTCTTGTGCACCGTCTAGAAGTGGATACCTGATTTCATTTGGAAGTTTTAAAAATTCACCAAAATGTACCCCGCCTCTGTTAGCTTTTAATACATCACCATCAAGTGTAATAGCTTGTGGATCGCTATCAGTACCAATTTGCAATAATTTTCTAACGTTTACACTGCCAGAAAGTTCATTTGCATTGTGACTTTTTTCATCTTTTGCACCGAAGAAAGTAATCCCGGTCCTTGTCTTTTCATTTAAGACTAATCTTTTTACTACAACATGGCTTAGAACTTTTTCCATATCTCCGCTATGATGTTCTACTAGCTTGTTAAATATGTTTTGGCAGCTAGGACATAGCTGTGAGTGTGTGCCAAGCAAATAGTCCACTGGAATACCTGTATTTTTAGCACCCGTTAGTCTTTTTTTATTTAAAGAGTTTATAATCTGTTTTCTGGAGTCAAGAGGAATTACATTTAACGGCTCTTCAAACATTTCACATGATTTATCAGGATCCACAAATTTAAACAGGAGTTGTCCATGCTTATCTTTGAGAGGCTCTCCTTTTTCATCTTTTAAGTTCCATCCAAGAGCAAACATCTTTCCTTCGTCTGTAGCAGAATACTCTTCAAGCCCTTTAAAGGTTGCTCTTACCATTGAAGTCTTGGCTGTACCTACCGGACCTGCAAGTAAAACAACTCTTTGATCAGGGCCGGTTTCTTTAGCAGCACCACCAATTGCTTCTACAAATGTATGGATTGCTTTTTTTGCGCCTGAAATTGCATCTCTTGGATCTGTTGGATGCTTATAAAACTCATAGTCATAAATTACATCACCATCTACTTCGATAGTTTTTCTGCCTTTAGACAAAATCATGTCATAAGCTCTTTGGGCTGATAGACGAACTAAGCCTGGATTCTGAAAAACCTGTTCTAAATACTTATCAAAAGAAATTTGCTCATTTCGCGCTGATTGTGATTCTACTGTTACAGAAGATTTTGCAATCCGGAGCAAATCTTTTAGTGATGCAACGTCATCCGCCAGCGTTCCAATTCCTACATTTGGACCTGTACTGCCTGAAACAGTTGTAGGTAATACAGAAGGGGTATTACCTTCTGTATTCACCGTCTTAGTGGTTTCTCCAAGATTTGCAGTTACTATTCGACTGGTTGGTTCAAGTGGCATTTTTTTTATCTCCTTTTGTATGTTTATTTTCTGTCAGGCATAGTTAAGATAATCAGCTGCGTTAGGTAATTGTATACTCTTACTACAGTTAATCACAGCTTTTTATAGCCTTACTAAAATTGGATGAATTTATTTTCTATGACCATACTAATCTTGTATGTCTTTCATTTAGAAAATAAAAAACTTTTAGAGACTATTTACTTAGTTAAAGATTATAAACCAAACAAGGACAAATAAAAAACAAATATAAAAAATAATTTTCAGATTTACATTTCTTCACGATCCTCTTAACCCAAAACATTTTCCTCTTGTTCCGGCTTTTATCCAGGTTTTCCTTAACTTTTCATTAAAAACCTTTTATTACTAAGTAAATTGCAGACTTACAAACACAGCATCCCCATAACTAAAAAACCTGTATTTTTCTTTTATAGCTTCATCATAAATCTTTTTTACACTTTTCCATTCTATAAATGAGCTGATTAAGACCAGAAGTGATGTTTTAGGCAGATGAAAGTTTGTAATTAAAGAATCAACGATCTTAAATTCAAATCCCGGAGTAATATACAGACCATTTAATCCGCTTAATTTATCTGAAAGAGCTATATATTCTAATGTTCTGGCAGTAGTCGTCCCACAGGCAATTATTCTTTTTTTATTTTTTTTAGCCTGTAGAATTTTCTCCCAGACTTCTTTATCTGTGTAATATCTTTCAGGAAGTAATTTATGTTCCCGAATATCATTTGTTCTGATAGGTAAAAAAGTGCCAGGTCCTACATGTAAGGTGATATATAAAATCTCTGTACCTCGGTTTTGAATTTTATTTAGAAGTTCTTTTGTAAAGTGCAGGGCAGCTGTAGGAGCAGCGACAGCACCAGACTCTTTTGCAAAGATTGTTTGATAACGATCCACATCAATTGTTTCTGATTTTCTTTTAATATAAGGCGGAAGAGGCATTGTGCCAATTCCGTTTAAAATGATTTGAAGATCATTGTAAGAATTAAGTCTTATGGTATCAGGATCGATTACGTTAATCGATAATAGAGACGTTGCATGCGGTGGAGACGTTGCATGCCGTAGAGACGTTGCATGCAACGTCTCTACGGCGTGTAAATGTTTTTTCGGGCTTGCCAGAATTTTCCACGTCAAATTATCCGGACTGACAGGGCTTACAAGTAGTATTTCAATCTCTTTATTATTTTCTGTTTTTGCATAAAATCTGGCAGGAATAACTTTTGTATTATTTAAAACCAGTACATCGTTTTCACCTAACATATCTGAAAGCTCATAAAATTTGTGATGAGATATTCTTTCAGTGTCTCTTTTGTAACAAAGTAATCTGGACTCATCACGTTTTTCACATGGATATTGTGCAATCAGCTCTTTTGGCAGAGAATAATTGTATGAGTTTAAGTCAAAAGAATTTGTTTCCTTCATGAATTCAAAACCACAAGTTGAACTTTCGGTAATTGTTTCGTCCAGAAACAGAGCAAAACAATTAGCCACGTTAATCCAGTGCCTTGGCTCTCAAAAAAATATTGAGAAATTAAACTGGGACATTGTCATTGTTGATAATAACTCATCTGATAACACAAAAGAAGTTGCATATGCATTTTGCGAAGGCAGCAACTTAAAAATAAATTACATTTTTGAATCTAAAACGGGACTTTCTTATGCCAGAAACACGGGTATTTTAACTTCTAAAGGCTCGCTTTTACTTTTTGTAGATGATGATGTTTTAATTCCCTGTGAATTTATAAGTAATGCACTGTTTGGTGTTCAGGAATTTAATGAGTTTCATATTTTTGGATTCAAAGTATTGCCGGATTTTGACGGACTTCACCCGCCTTCTTGGATGACATTTAAAAAACCATTTAATATTTCACAAAGTTTTTTACCTGTTCATGATCTTGGAGCAGAGCCTTTAAGTTATCCAAACAGAATTACAAATAATCCTCTGGGAGCATGCTTTTTAGTAAAAAAAGAAGTCTTTGAAAAGCTGGGACCTTTTCGGGAAGATATTGGTGCAGGTCAAAGCGGTGCACATGAAGATTCTGAGTTTTTCTGGTATGCACTATTAAACAAGTTTAAAATTCTTTACTGGCCTTATGCAGCACTTTATCATCCGGTTACTCCTGAGAGGCTTTCAGTAAAATATCTTCACAAGTGGTATTTTAATTCCGGCAGATCGCTCTATCTGGTTAAAAATACAGGACGAATTTTTAATATAAAAAGAAAACCAATGTTAGGTGTTGAAGGTTTTATCTCAAATAAACTCCCGCCAATATTTGAAACCATTTTACTGAAAACAAAAATATTTAAAGTATCGATTTTTTTGTGGATGAAATTATTTTTATTGATTTTGCTTTTGCCACTTACAATTTTTCTTGTGTTAATTAAGAAACCATTTTATTTAACAACCCTTTTGGCAAAAGCTCTTGGAGAAATCAGACAGGCTTTTTATACCTATTGATAATGATAACCCAGCTTCATTCCAACTCTTGTTATTAATCCACTGTTTTCTTTTACTAATGTAATTATATCCGGACTTACAGGAGTTCCATCTTCTGATTTCAAAGAATCTGCATAAACTCCTCCGATGGCGCTATAGCTGGCACTATATTCTTTATCATGAATTTTTAATGTAATTTTTGTTCCTGCAATCGGGTCGACTCCACCATCTAATACTTCAATGCCTTTTTTCTTAAGTTCTTCTACATCCTGATCAATTGATGGAGGCCCTACTGGTGGTATTTCCGGCAAACCTTCAAAACATCCCTTATTCCAGGTATCAATCAAGGTATTAAAAAATTCTTCCGGGTGTGATTTTACATCTGGCTTTTGCTCTTTAATTGCATTGAAAAAGTCCTGAAGTGCTTTTTGCCTTTCTTTGTTTGCTTCCTGTCCGGTATATTGTTCCAGATATTTAATTATCGCGTCTGGGCTTGGGTCCAGATCTCTTGTAAATAATTGCCCGGCTGCTCTAAGCATTACACGAATCAGTATCTGTTTTATTCTTGCTTTTTCAGGATCAATACAATCTGGACTAATGCTACCGGCTTGGTTTGGTCTTTCTGTTAAGTTTGCTAATAAAGGTTTTAAAATTGATTCAGGATTTTCAATTTTTGGTTTTTCTGACTGATTCTTCGTTCTTTCCGGGCCGGATGCAGGATCTAATAAAAAAATAAACATGTTTGCTCCTTGCTTAAAGTGGTAATTGTTTACTTACTAAATATTCTTCCCAAATTTTATTTTTTTGATACCAATTTAGGTTAAAAGGAGTAGTTATTGCCAAGGATATCCTTAACAAGTATTGATACTACAGGTAATTTGTTCTTAATCAGCTGTAAATTTTCCGCATATAACATTTCCTTGACCATAAGCCCTCTCATTGGTAACATAATTATCCGCCATTTAATTTCCTTGTTTAAAAAGTTATTCAGGGGCTAATTAAAATGAAGAAAAAGGTAAAAAGAAATTTTTTAACTTTTTCTTTTGGTGTTTTACGGCCTAGCGGTCACCTGAACTCTGAAAACTGCATATATTAGATCAAAAATCAGAGAATCATAAATATCTTCGAAGATATTTATAGATGTTATTGATAAAACCAAAAACGAAAAAACAGATAAATTAGAGAGAAATACATAGGCAAATACACTATGGGGACATCCCCAAAATGTAATTGCAGATGTAAAGCATAAGGATAAACAAGATCCTTTTGTAGTCTAGAGAAAATAAAATTTTACTTGCTGCGAGAAGCGAGGTTTGTCCAATTTATTTGGCAAACCGAGCGGTCTATGCAAGTCAAAACAATTTTTATTAGAAAAATTGTTTTGCGAAATAAATTGAAATAACAAGCTACAAAGGGCATACGGTGGATACCTTGGCACCAGCAGTCGACGAAGGACGTAGTAAGCTACGAAAAGTCGCGGTGAGCTGCTAACGAGCTAGACCCGCGAGTTTCCGAATGGGGAAACCCGTTTCGATTAATCTCGAAACATTGCTAGTTGAATTCATAGGTTAGCAAAGATAAGTCAGTGAATTGAAACATCTTAGTAACTGGAAGAAAATAAAACAAATCAGTGATTCCCAAAGTAGCGGCGAGTGAAATGGGAATAGCCTAAACCGATTAGCTTGCTAGTCGGGGTTGTAGGGCTGCATTTAGTACTTGCAAAAGTAATTGAACAAAGCTGAAAAGCTTGACCAAAGAAGGTGATAGTCCTGTAAATAAAACTTAAGCAAGGCGAGCAGTACCCTGAGTAAATCGGGACACGGGAAATCCTGATTGAAGCTACCAGGACCATCTTGGTAAGGCTAAATACTGACTGGTGACCGATAGTGTACAAGTACAGCGATGGAAAGGTGAAA
>Ga0156182_125_pt1 | contig 32560 bp, 28 predicted proteins | sample RifCSPlowO2_12_FD_107835 | JGI IMG/M metagenome (GOLD analysis project Ga0156182, IMG submission 107835) | Candidatus Melainabacteria bacterium RIFCSPLOWO2_12_FULL_35_11
CAAGAGTAAGTTTTGAGGTAGGAATAAATCACTTTGGCGGAAATCCAATTACCATAAAGATGGACGAAATTAGTGTCGGAATCAGAGAAAACGTAGAAGACATTGGGAATGTTTTAAGCAAGTATGTCAGCGCAATAGTCATTAGAACTTTTGAACAAAAACAAATTGAAGAACTTGGAAAATTTTCTCATGTGCCGGTAATCAATGCACTAAGCAATGAAGAACACCCCTGCCAGATAATATCTGATTTATTTACCATAAAAGAAATTTTTAATGGGCTGTCTGGATTAAAACTGGCTTATATTGGAGATGGAAATAATGTAGCTCAAAGTCTTATTTTAGGCTGTGCTCTTGCAAATATGGATATTTCAGTAGCCTCTCCAAAAGGCTACCTGCTAAATAAGTACTATGTGGAAGCTGCAAAAAAAATAAACCCGGAAATTAAAATCGAACTTACAACCAATCCAAAACTAGCAGCTAAAAGTGCAAATATTCTTTATACAGATGCCTGGGTAAGCATGGGACAGGAAAAAGAACTGAGAAAGAGAGTTAAAATATTTAAACTGTATCAAATAAACGATGAATTACTATCATATGCAGATAAAAAAGCAATTACCTTACACTGTCTGCCAGCACATAAAGATCAGGAAATCTCAGGCAAAGTCTTTGAAAGATTTTCAGAGATAATTTACCAGCAGGCTGAAAACCGCCTACACGCTCAAAAAGCAATATTGATGAAATTAATTGATAATAAAAAATGCATAAACCAGTTTTACTAAATGAAGCCATTGATTTCTTAAATGTAAATCAAAATAATACCTATGTGGATTGTACTTTAGGTCTTGGCGGGCACAGCCTTGAAATATTAACCAGATTAAACGGAAAAGGAAGATTGATTGGAATAGAACATGATGAAGCTATCTTAGAAACTGCCAAAAAAAATCTGAAAAATTTTAAAAATTATTATCTTTTTCATGCTAATTTTTTACAACTACCTGAAATATTACAAACTTTAAAAATAGACAAAATATCCGGCGGTGTGCTTCTTGATCTGGGAGTGAATTCCATTCACTTTGATATTCCTGAAAGGGGGTTTAGTTTTAAATCTAACGGGCCACTTGACATGAGAATGGACAGTCACCAATCTTTAACTGCATACAAAATAATAAACAGCTACAGAGAGCCTGAATTGGCAAATCTTATATATAAACTTGGAGAAGAGAGGCATTCAAGGAAAATTGCAAAAGCAGTTATCCGGAACAGGGCTAAAGAGCCTATCAAAACCACTCTTGAACTGGCAAACATAATATTCAACTGTTATCGTTATATTACAAATAAAAGCTATTTTAAGACCCATCCGGCTACAAAAACATTTCAGGCGCTGAGAATAGAGGTTAACAAAGAGTTAGAAAATCTTGAAAAATTTTTCTGTTTTATTCCGGAACTACTTTTACCCCACAGCCGACTAACTGTTATATCTTTTCATTCATTAGAAGATAGAATTACAAAAAACTTTCTAAAAAACAACAGAGAGTTTAGCATTTTAACCAAAAAACCTGTAACTCCTTCTACGAGTGAAATAAAAAGCAATCCCAGGGCAAGAAGTGCAAAATTAAGAGCTGCAGAAAAAATATAAATGAAGCCATATTCAAGAACAATAAATAATGAGTACATGATGAAGAATCAGAAGCTGAGTTCCTTAGTTATTAATACACCTTATAAAGTAGATTCATTTACCACTTCTCCAAGAATTGCAAAACTGCTTACATTTCCATTTGGACTAAGGATAGATTCATATTCGCTAATAAAATTAGTATTTAAAGGCGCTTACTCAATATCATTATTAATGTTATTCTCCAGCCTTTGTTTAATTGGAGTTTATTTGCCAGTTCAAAACCAGAACAATCAGTTATTCAGTGCTGCAAAAAGTCTTACAAACCAAAAACTGATTCTTCTGGCAAAGCTTAATGAAACAACTACTTACAACAAATTATTTTCAAATGCAGATTCACTTTCACTAAAAGATTCAGAAGAAATAATCCACATAAGAAAAAATCAGTCTGTTTACAAGCCAAATAAATCAATTACATTCAAAAGATATCCATCTATTGAGTTTTCAGGGTTTTAAGTTTTATAATCAAGAGCTAGATGAAACTAGCCTATAACCAAAGATTATTTATTCTTCAATTTGTTTTTCTTTTAATATTTATATTAATTTGGGTACAGCTCTTTAATTTACAAATTCTTAAATCACAAGGATTGATTACAGAAGCTAAAAAGCAGTTTTATCAGCCACAAATTAAGCTTAGAGGAGATATAAGAGACAGGAACGGAGAACTTCTGGCATTAGACATTATCACTTATGATTTATATAACAATGCAGATAAAATAGAAAAAATATCAAAAGAAAAAATTATAAGTTTGGCTAAAATACTTAACACCAGCACTGAAGAAATAATCAAAAATTTAAGTCAGAAAAAAAATGTAAAAATTTTTTCGGGTATAAGTGACAGCCAGGTTAGCAAAATTAAAAACGGATATTTAAGTCTTATTTATCCTTATCCAAAATCTATAAGAGCATACCCGCATAAAAGAATGGCAGCTCATGTAATAGGTTATGTAAATAATGACGGGAAGGGACAACATGGTGTTGAATTTTATTACAACAGTCTCATAACAAAGTTAGCTGAATATATAAATCAAACTCAGCTGTATCCAAAAGGAACAGATATTGCTCTAACTATAGATTCTGCTCTGCAGGAATATGCTGAAGAAGAACTTAAAAACGCAGCAGAAAAATCACGAGCTACAAGGGGAAGCATAATTGTTTTATCACCAAAGACCGGGGAAATTTATGCCTGGTCAGTCTATCCGGGGTTTAATCCAAACACTTTTTACAACGAAAAATCCATTAAAAACTGGTCAATCACTGATATCTATGAACCAGGTTCTACATTTAAAATAATAACTGTTTCAAGCGCACTTGAAAATATGACCATTGAAAAAACTTCTACTTTTTATGATCCTGGTTTTCTGAAAGTCGAAAAACGTATTATCAAAAATCACAATAAAACTAAACCTCAATATATAAATTTGCTCGAACTCTTCAAACAATCCAGCAATGTAGCAGCCGCTCAGGTAGCTTTGTCTATGAAACCTGAAGATTTTTATAATTCTATAAAACGCTTTATGATTGGATCAAAAACAAATATAGATCTTCCCGGAGAATCCCAGGGATTATTATTAAACTATAAAAAATGGAGATTGATCGATTCTGCTACTACTGCATTTGGTCAGGGAGCAGTATCAGTAACTCCGCTACAGCTTGCCTGTGCAGTAAGTTCAATTGCAAATCACGGAGTATGGGTACAGCCTCATATTTTAAAAGGAATCTGGGATCCAAACTATAATTTAATAAGTGAAACCCCGAGTAATATCATACATGAACAGGTAATTTCTCCTGAGATTGCTGATTATGTCTCCGGACTGTTAAAACAAAGTGTAAAAGAAAATGTAAAAGCGATGGCATATATAGCTGGAAATGTTCCTGGTTATGAAATAGCCGGAAAAACAGGCACTGCCCAGAAAATAAGATCCGATGGAAAAGGATATTATGCAGGTCATACAGTAGCATCATTTATAGGATACCTGCCAGCGGACGATCCTGAGATACTTATACTCGTTGTAATTGATGATCCAAAAACCAGCGGAGGCTGGGGAAATACCGTCTGTGGACCGGTTTTTAACAATGTGGGAAAAGTTGCTGCAAAACGCATATTAAAAGTCCATAATAAAAAGGAGAATGGCAGGCAAAAACTAAAAAAACCTTAATGAACAAAAAAACTAAAAATCTGGATTTGATGAGTACTAAAAATCTTGTTGAACTCTTTATAAAAGAAGAACAAAACACAATTTTTCTGATTAAAAAACAGAAATCAAATCTTATAAAAACAATAAATAAAATTTTACAAAAAATTAAAAAAGGCGGCAGGGTGATTTATATAGGAGCCGGGACAAGCGGAAGATTTGGAATTTTAGATGCTGTAGAATGTAAACCTACATTTAGCACAGATATTTTTCAGGCAATAATTGCCGGAGGAAAGGATGCAATATTTAGCACAAAGGAGGATTCAGAAGACAATGTAAAAAACGCAATAAAAGATTTAAAAAAAATAAAGATTACTCAAGATGACGTAATTATAGGAATTACTGCTAGTGGTGAAACTCCATATACACTATCAGCCATTAAATTTGCAAAAAAAAGAAAGGTTTTAACTTTTGGAATTACTTCAAATCCGGATTCAAGCCTGGCAAAAATCGTTGATTATAAAATTACACCTGAAATTAAATCTGAGATTATTGCCGGATCAAGCAGGCTCACATCAGGTACAGCGCAAAAAATAATTTTAAATATGATTAGCTCAATTACAATGATTCAAAGTGGCAAGGTCTATGATAACTTAATGATAGATGTACAGCCAAAAAACAAAAAACTTATTAAAAGAGCAATTGGGATTATCTCTCATATTTGTAAACTGTCACTTAACAAAGCAAAACTTCTTTTTTTTAAAGCAAAGGAAAACACAAAAGCAGCCATAGTAATGCACTATAAGAAATGCAGTCTATCTACAGCAAAACTTCTTCTGGAAAAATCAAACTTTAATTTAAGAAATTTAATCGGCTAGTACTAAGGGCTAAAACAATCTCTATATAATTTTCAAATTTGCCGGGAATAGAAAAAATATGGTTTTAATTACCCAATTAACTTTTATATTGCTTACTGTTTTATTAGTAGTAGCCTTAATCTTATTTATTGAAACTGAATTTGAAGAGCTTGAGAATTGAATTTGGGCAATGAGGGACTTGAACCTCTACGGTTACCCACATGATCCTAAGTCATGCGCGTTCTTTTTCTATAGCGCTCCATAATTTCCTTCGGCCCAAAAAATTTTAGCCTCCGGAAATTATTTTGCTTTTTTGCTTTCTCGCTTCACAACGCTCGGATTTTTGTTTTCAAAAAATCCTCGCTTAGAATATTTTGGGTCTTGTGAGATTCGAACTCACAACCTAACGCTTAAGAGGCGTGTGCTCTACCGTTGAGCTAAAGACCCGTACTGGGCGATAGAGGACTTGAACCTCTACGGTTACCCACATGATCCTAAGTCATGCGCGTCTGCCATTCCGCCAATCGCCCAGAAGAACGCGCCCGAGACGATTCGAACGTCCGACCAACCGCTTAGAAGGCGGTTGCTCTATCCACTGAGCTACGGGCGCAAAATTCAGCTATCTGCTAAATAGCTCCTCAATATCATAATCGTTTTTCTTAACCTATAGAAGAAAAATAGAAAAAATTATTATAGATTCTACCTGTACATAGATTAAGGGTTTTAATTAAAATCTATTTTTATTATTTCTTTATAAACCCCTATAGGCCACAAGCACTTAACTCTTATACAATTCTTATATACACATTCCAAAACAAATGTGTATAAAAGCTGTAAATGTTATATAGAAAAAAATTCTATGTTGCAAAAATAACACCAAAAGTGTTTTATTTTAGACAGTTTTATTAGTATATTATTACATAATTTAAATTATGGCTGAAATATCAGGAGTGCTTACTGCTGGCCGTCGGCAAGCAAGCGGCGCACAGGCAGACAGAGTCTCCGGCACAAAAACTAAATTTCAAGAAGCTGCTGAAAATTCCAGAACAGCAAAGGTTATTCTTGGGGCTGGAGCTGCTTCTCTTGTGGGAGCTGGATTTGCGTTTAGAGATGGATTAAATGAAGGACTAAAAAAAATTGGGGATTTCGGAGAAACTTTAAGTAGCTTATTTGCTATTCCTGCAACATTTCTTACACCTATTGGACTTGCTTATGGTGAGTATGAAGAACATAAAGAACGAGGCTTAGGAGAAAAAAACGGTAGCAGGTTACTTGAAATTGTTTATCCAATTTTAAGTATTGCTTTTGCCCCTATGACAGCATTTCATCCCTTAAAAAAAGCTGCTGAGTCTAAATTGCATTTAACTACAACATTAATAAATATGCCTCATATAGTTTTCACCTTCTTTTCTTATACAGGAGGAAGGTTTCTTACCCTTTTAAAGTCATTGAGGCTTTTGTTTAAAAATTTGTCTGATGAAGAAAAGATGAAAGATGAAAATGAAAGAAAAATCTTAAGCGAACTTGGAGATATTGGTAGCGATAATGCCGGTGTTACACCCGGGGCACATCAGTTTGCAACCGGAGTGCAAATAATTTCTAACCTTTTAAGAGGTGATATTTCTTCGGTAAAAGAAAAGTTTAAAGAAGGTCCGGTTAATGCATTCCTTAGTACATTTGTAAGTTCAATTTTTTGGATACCAATTTTTATTGGCAAGTCATTTGATACAGTAATTAGAACCTTAGAAATGACTGACAGATTGGGAAATGCAATTCCACAAGACTCTAAAATTTTTAAATTGGCAATTAAAGGGAAAGAAGCTTGGCACAAAAAATCTGCCAGCAACAGCTTTTGGGGACAAATATTACATCTAGGCAGGAATTTTGGAAAAATATCACAAGCAATTGCATCTCCAATAGGAATGATATCTGTAGTGTTTCCTGTATTTGATCACTTTTTTAAACATGGCTTTAACAATGAAGAAGCCAAAGATCTAAGTGGTCCTTTTGGTGGAACAGTAAAAACATTGGATCGAATATTAAATGTCGGGGCACTTTTAGGACACCTTTACTTTACTACTTTGTATGGGCTTTTTGTAAGGCTTCCGCAAACAATAGTTACTTCGACATTCTACGGCTGTAAGATGCTGAACAATTTAAGGGGAGTAACAAATCCAAAAGATTCAAGGTATTTCAGTGCAAGCAAAATCAGAGATCGTATATTTAATCCTAATAAGGGATGGATAAAATTCATCTCTGATTTTGCTGCCAACAAATTAGAAAAGCTGGTTGGCAAAAGGACTATGTACGATAGCATATATAAGATACTTGCTGATGAAGAATGTTATAAGCCCTTAAGAGAAAAATTATTTAAGGAAGAAGGTATTAATAAAAAGCATGAATACAAAGTAATCGATAAGGAAACAAATCAAGAAGTTAAGGTTACTAAAAAAGCAGGAGAAATTCCTCCTAATATTTTATGGGCTCAAATTCTGGAGAAGAGAAGAGAAAATATAATAAATGACTCCAGAGCACGATTCGAGAAATATTTATTGGAGACAATGAGGTTGGACAGAAAATATAAAGAGGTTTTCTTTTCTAAAGTTTATCCGAAAATTAAACAAGAGCTGGAAATAATCATTGATAATGAAATTAGAAAATATTCAGAGGCTGATAATAAGAATGTTTCAGATAATGAATCAAGTTCCACAAAATCAAGGTTAGAATCAAGAAGTTTCTTTGATATGATTTTACATCCGATTAGATACTGCAACGATATTAAAAAAGTATTCAAACTTAATACTACATTGGCTCGGTTTGTCGTTTCACCACTAAATTTATTAGAATTTGTAAACATGATTGAACTGGGTGATGAAGAAGGATTGCCAGAAGAAATAAATGAAAAAATAATGCAAGAATGTTCTATTAGAAATGGAGATTATAGAGCCGGTAATGTAGGTGAACTGAAGCCGGTTTACTTCCATGCAGTACAAACAGCTGGTAAGGGATTGGCAAAGATTGCAAGGCTGGTTGCTTAATGACACAAACCCTTCATCTCTCAAAGCTCCTAATCACTAATAGCGGTGAACCTATTATTAATGGTGCTTTATTAATTAATAATTCAAAAATAGTTTCTGCTGGAAAAGTAGAAGACTTTGGTAATTTAACAAACTATAAAGTAATTGATCACGAAGATTCCCTTATTTGCCCCGGATTTATAAATCTGCATACACATCTTTTATATTCAAAGCTTGGTCAGGTAAATGGTTCAGATGGACTGTTTCCATGGCTTGAAAAGCTTATAACAGAAACAAAAGATTGGCAGGAAGCTGATTACATAAGCTCAATTAATTTTGGGATTGATCAGGCATTATCTACAGGGACTACATTTGTCATCGAAAACACACCGAGTATTTTATCAGCTCAGGAACTATCAAAAAGTCCACTTAAAGCATTGATTGGAATTGAAGTATTTGGATCTGATGAAGAAAGAGCAGACGAAGTATTTAAAAATACCTTAAACAATTTTAATAAACATTCTACATCCCACATTCATCATTCGTCGTTTGATCTCACATTCTCTCCTCATGCACCATATGATGTCTCAAAATCCTTATGGACAAGGCTTTTACAATGGTCACAAGAAAACAATAAACCTCTCCTTACTCATCTGGAGGAATCACCAGATGAAAAAAACTGGTGGCAAAATAAATCCGGCAGTGCCATTAATTTTTGGAAAAAGATAAATAAGCTTGAATCAAAATTAAAATCTTGGAAAAAATATAATTCAGGAATTGATTTTTTAAACAAAAACAACTTATTAAATAAAAATATTATTGGGACCCATCTTTGTCAGGCAGGTAAAGAAGATTTGAAATTACTCAAAGAAAAAAATATTAAATTAGTTCACTGCCCAAGAAGCAATTATTATTTAAATAACGGCACTGCAAACTTAAAACTTTGGAATGAACTGGGTATTGTCTGGGGAATTGGAACTGACAGTATTGCAAGTAATGGAAATTTGAACCTGTTAGAAGAAGTCAGATTTGCCATTAAGGAGCAAAGTATTGTTTATAATTACAATCTTTCTGCCAGAGAAGTATTTGAAGCCATAACCTCAACTGCTGCAAAAATAATTTCAAAAGAGCATGAGCTGGGTTACCTTAAAGAAGGCTATTGTACTGACTTTTTAGTTTATGATATTAAAGATAAACCTGCCTCTACATATAAAGATCTTTATAGTCTGATGATTTTTAATATAGACAATAATAAAGATCTTAAAGAAGTCTGGATAAGTGGTCAAAAAGCATGGCTAAGAACGCCTGTATTAAATAGAATATAGTAACCATGCTAAGTGTAGCCTATAACAAAAAACAAAAATTAAAGTTAACAGAACTTTCAATCCCGGAAATAAAAGAAGATGAGGCCCTGATCAAAGTAGATGTCTGCGGTGTATGTGGTTCGGACCTGGTAAAAATAAAAAATGATCTTGTACCTGAAGGAACTGTTTTAGGACATGAAGTTGTCGGGACTATTATCGAGGTAGGAAGTCAGATAAAAAAATGGTCAGCTTCACAAAAAGTAGTAGTTGCTCATCATGTACCTTGTTTAAATTGTTATTTTTGTAGAAGCGGAAACTTTTCAATGTGCTTGCAGTTTAAAAGTACAAATATTTCCCCCGGAGGATTTTCTGAATACATAAAACTCTCAAAAGCACATCTTGAACAGACTGCTTTTCTAATCCCGAAGAGCACTGTATCTGATCATGAAATAGCTCTCACTGAACCGCTTGCTTGTTGCCTCAGAGCAGTTCAAAGAACAGGAGTTAGTGCCAGCAACTCAGTTTTAATATGCGGGCTTGGTTCCATAGGAAATATGCTTGGAAAACTTTGTATAGAAAAAGGAGCACATACATTTGGCATAGATATTTTGGAAGAAAGAATTAACTTAGGAAAAGAAATGTCAGCTATTCATGATGGTTATTTAGCTAGTTCTCAAGAAATGAAGAGCTGGATATTAAATAAAACTGAAGGACGGGGTGTTGATATAATTTTTCTTGCAAGTGGGAATGAAAAAAGCCTGGCAGATTCATTAAGTTATATAAGATCAGGCGGAAAAATCGTAGTATTTTCAAGCATTCCAAAGGAAAAAGGGTTTTTTAACAATGAAATCTACTATCGTGAACTTACAATAATGGGAAGCTATTCTCCATCGCCATTAGCTTTAAAAGAAGCATATCAGATGATTATTACTGAAAAAATAAAATTAAAAAAATTAATTACCGATGTAGTCGCACTGAAAGAGCTGCCAAAAGAAATAGATAAATGTTTTAAAAATAAGTCAGTAAAGATGATGATGGAAACTTAAACTCTATTTGCTGTATTTATCTTTTTTTATCTTTTGGAATATTACGACCAAGCTTATTATATAGAATTGCTACAGTAACCATAACAACTACAAATGGGAAAATTATTAATCCTAATATTTCAGTCCAATTAATTTCCATATTTAGTCCCATTCTTTGTCTAATATATCATATCCTTTTAAAAGCAAAAATGAACCCACAAGAAACATAAAAAGTGTAAGTGGTATATAAAAGATAAAGGCTACAGCACCAAGTTCGTTAAATACAACTGTTGGTTGAATAACAACTCTCCCAAATGGAGTCATTAAAGCAAATCCTGCTATCTTAAAAATTTCTGCACTGTACTTGTCAATTTCTTTTAGCATGGAAATAATTTTAAGCGGTGTTGTTACTAAAGATCAAGTTTATAATTTGTAAATTCTATATATTTTTGATACCGTAGGTTACATGGAATAATAAAATTTTTTTAATATTCATAACCTTCTGTCACTTATAAAAAATTAAAAGCGCATTACTAATCTTTCTTTCATGTCTTTCACTGAGTGTGTTTATAATTCCACCATCAGCAACAAGAGTAGTAGATCCTCCACCATCCAGATTAATAGCTTCTTTTAAATCAAGCTTTTTTAAAATCTCAGCTAATTCTTTTAAAGTTAATCCTACTGAATATCCTGGCTTTCGTCCATCTACAGTAATAAGAAATAATTTTTCATTCTTATCAAGTCCAATAGCACTGCGAGGTGCAAATGTATCCTTCGCAGCAAATTTAAATTTTTGTTTTTCGTGGTCTACATATATTTCTCCATTCATAATAAGATAAGGACCACCACTAACAGCTTCTTTTACCTCTGACCAGTCAGGATTACTTTTCCATTCAACTTTTAGGCGATCTCTCTTCTTTACAGAAGATAAATAATTTTCACTGCCTAATATAATGTATCCGTCTTCAGGAATTTCAACATTTTCATTTTCAATTTTTTTTACAGAATTGTTTTTTATAACCAGTGCAACTTTACCTTTTGGTAAATCCATCTTTTCATCCCAATTCCTGGTAAACAGACCTGTTTTGTTATATAAATGCAATGCTGTATTTAGACCATCAATTTCAATCATAGCTCTGGGTTTTCTTCGAAAACCTCTGTGCGTAGTAACACTACCTGCAAGCATTACCTGATCAATGAAAACTTTGTTGTCATCTGAAAACCCGATTGCAACCCTGTCATAAACAGGGCCTGTAATCCATGTACCATCTGTAATCAGTGTGCCAATCGGATTTCCAAGCTTTACATCAAAATAATTTGCATTTATCCCGGCAAATGCCATTTGCCCTTTTACAATTTGTGCAAGTGTTTCTTTCCCTTTGATTTTGTACAAGGCAGGTTTTAAACCTGCCCTTACGCCGGGCATTCCGACCTTAAAAGAAATATTTTTATTTGACGGATCCACTTCCAGCATGTGCAAAACAACTGGTCCACGATTATTTTCCGTACGAATTAAATGTTTTATAATTCCAGGCTTTAACTGGACGGATTCTTTTTCAAAGTAATTTCGTGGAAGCTCTACTATTAATGCAGGAGGAGTCTCCTGTCTTAAAAAATTAACCGGACTATAGTATTGTCTTTTTATTTCAAAAGTTGTTGTTTCATCACCCGGATATAACTGGACCTTATTTATAAAATTGGTTGAATTAATAACATATTCTTTATTTGTTAATTTATTTTTTTTTACACGTTTTCTTCTTTTCTCAGGTAAAATTGCATTCAAATCAAAACTAACTGTCTGCAGAGATGCCATTAAATCAGGGACTTTATCCGGAAGTTCAGTAAATCTGATTTCAACCCTGGAGCTTTTATTACTCTGATGAAGCCCTACTTTAGTAATTATTGCTGGACCTTTTGTATGCCCTGACGAAGAAAAAATCAGACAAAAAATAAAAGAAAAAAAAAGAAAGCTGATTTTTTTCATTAATTTTTATCTTTAAAAACCACTTCTCCATTAACTATTGTATAAATAGCTTTTCCTTTAAGCTTTCTGGTGTGGAAGGGAGAATTTCTTGATTTAGAAAATGTATCGTTTACATCATATGTCCAATTAACATCCGGATCAATAACACTAATATCTGCAATATCTCCAAGTGAAATAGAGCCTCTTGGAATATTTAAAACAGATGCAGGACTAACCGTAAGCTTCTTTACAAAATCTAACGGAGAAAGCCTTTCACTATGATAAAAAACTTCCAGATAAATCGGCAGCGCTGTTTCAAAACCAATTATTCCAAACGGTGCTTCTACAATAGATCTGGATTTTTCTTCGAATGTATGAGGAGCATGATCAGTAGCAAAAACCCCAATTGTGCCATCTAAGACTCCTTTAATTAGTGCATCTCGATCTTCCTGGGATCGAAGCGGAGGATTCATTTTTTTATTTGTACTAAAGTCCTGGATGTCTTCATCTGTTAAAACAAGATGATGTGGTGTAACTTCTGCTGTAACTCTAAGTCCTTCATTCTGTGCTCTTTGGATTAGTTTAACTGCTTCTTTTGTGCTCACATGTGCAAAGTGAATTTTTCCTTTTGTCTGTCTTACAAGCTCTATTTCTCTGGCTACACAGACTGTTTCACTGGCCGAAGGAATACCGGGTATACCAAGCTTTAGTGAATAATGTCCTTCATGAACAGCTCCTCCACAGCAGAGTTTAGAATCTTCTGCATGAGAAATAATATTCATATCAAACATCTGCACATATTCAAGAGCATGTCTCAGTAAGCTTAAATTTTCTATTGGCTTTCCGTCGTCAGAAAAACCAACTGCACCAGCTGCTTTTAATTCTTCAAAAGGAGTTAGTTCTTCCTGCATAAGTCCTTTACTTACTGCAGCAATCTGAAAAATATTTACCGCTCCATGTTTCTGATTTGTCTTATTTACATACTCTACAAGTGCTGCTGTATCAATAGGTGGTTTTGTATTTGCCATGGGACAGATGCTGGTAAAGCCGCCTTTTGCTGCTGATTTGGTGCCACTTTCAATAGTTTCTTTTTCAGGCTGACCAGGATCTCTAAGGTGACAGTGAATATCTATCAGTCCCGGTAAAACCCATAGTCCTTTTGCATTAATAATTTCTGTTGATCCGTTTAAATTAATTTCTTTTTTTAAATCTGTAATTTTTCCGTTCTGTACTAATATATCCAGAATTTCATCTGTATTTGTCTTTGGATTTATGTATCTGCCATTTTTAATTAGTAGCTTTGACATACGATCATATAAAATATTAACATAACAGGATGCAAAGGGATGTGTAAACTAAACGCGGGGATATATGATGGAAGCTATTTTTATAGCCGAGGGGACACTTTTTTGCGCTGTTGAGCTCTTGCGAAAACAAGCAAAAAAGTTTGTCCACGGCAAGAGCTATAAAAATAGCGCCACCCGCAGTAAATGGAACACTGAATAATTTACTTGATGCTGCACTAGCTGTTGAACTACTAACAGTTTAGGAATATGACATGTGCATCCTAACAAAATGAAATTTACATTAGAAAAACCAGCCCCTAATTACAGTGCCCGTGCCGGCAGACTTGAGCTTTCTCACGGTGAAGTTTTAACTCCTGTTTTTATGCCTGTAGGTACAAACTCCACGGTAAAAACTCTGACCATGGAGCAGCTTAAAGAAACAGAAGCTCAGATTATTTTAGCCAACGCATATCATTTGTATCTAAGGCCCGGTGCGGACTTAATAGAAGAAGCAGGAGGATTACACAGATGGTCAAACTGGGAGAGACCTATACTGACTGACTCAGGCGGTTTTCAGGTTTTCAGCCATGGAAGATTTGGTAAAAGTAAAATCACTGAAGATGGTGTGTTTTTTAAAGACCCGTGGAGCGGAAAAGAACATTTTATCGGACCTGAAGAGTCTATTAACATTCAAAACAAACTTGGAGCAGATATAATCATGGCCTTTGATGACTGCCCAAAACTTCCAAGCACAACTTGTGAACTCGAAACCTCGTTAGACAGAACTCACAGGTGGGCAATACAATGCCAGAATACTCATAAAAAGAAAGACTTACAGGCACTTTTTTTAATTGTGCAGGGTGGAAGCAGCGAAAATTTAAGACAAAAAAGTATTGAATTTATTTCAAACTTAAATCCTGAAGGAATTGCAATTGGCGGAGTAAGCGTAGGAGAAACCAGAGAAGATATTTATAGAATTACTGCATTTACCCTTAGCAAACTTCCTAAAGATAAACCAAGGTATTTAATGGGTGTGGGAACTCCGGAAGATCTCATTTTCGGAGTTTTGTGCGGAGCAGATATGTTTGACTGTGTTATGCCAACACGGATTGCACGACATGGAACATTTTATACAAATGAAGGAAGAAAAATTATAAAGAATGCAGGGTTTATAAATGACTTTTCAAGCCTGGACAAAAACTGCACATGCTATAGCTGCTTAAATCATACAAAGGCATACATAAGACATTTGTTTAAAGCCAGTGAGCCAACCGGCCCTACATTACTTAGTATACATAATATTTATTTTCTGACAAATCTTATCAAGAACTTGAGGCAATCAATTATAAATAACACTCTAAGTAATTTTCTAAGCCAGCATCCACTAACTCCACATGAAATGATAAAACGATATTTTTTATATGGCTTCAGACAAGCTAAAGCCTCTATCAAGGATACTATTAGTTGAATCGGTTCTGCCAAGTAAATTGGACAGAACCTTTAGGTTCAAGTTAGTGTAATAATCGAGGTGTAAAGTTGTTTTGCGTTATTATAAATAAGATGAGAAAAAAAATTGTTTTACTTATTGTTCTGTTTTTTTATTGCAATAATTTTTTATTTGCTCAGACTGTAGAAAATCAAATTACATCAACAAACTGGGAAAATAATTCATTAATAATAAATACTGTAAATAAAATTTCATATATTGAATCAAAGCTAAAAAATCCGGACAGATTAATAATAGATATTTTAAACTGTTCTTTTCAGGACAAAAAACTTTTAGCAAATTATAAAAGCGAAACCAGTGAAGATGTTTCCATTACCGAGCAACCGCCCGATAAAGTAAGAATAATTTTTATTGGCGAAGCTTCAATTAATCGCAAATCCTACCTTTCAAACAATGACAGAACCTTAATTACAAGAATTGCAAGGATTGAAACCGAAGTTCCTGGTGAAATGAAAAATGATGAAACTGAGAAAGAAACACATCCGCCAGGAAAATTTAAGGATTTAATTATCGAGAATGAAGAGGGTGAAACAAAGGTTATAGTTTCAGCAAGTAAATCAATGAAATATAATACTTATATATTAAAAAATCCTGACAGATTTGCAATTGATTTATTAAATATCCTTCCTCCTGATATTCCTGCCTTAAAATTTAAACCAACTCCTTTTATAGCTGGAATAAGGATTGGACGAGCTGCAAGCGGGGTAGAAACCACAAGAATTGTTTTTGATCTCTTAAGATCTGATCTGGACTGTAAAATTGATTCAAATTTGCTCGGAAATAAATTAGAAATCAAATTTAAAATAAACAGGGAGAAACAGGAGGTCGTTAAAAAATCCGGAATAAAAGTTGTAATTGATCCGGGGCATGGAGGATATGATACAGGTGCCAGCTATGGCGGGTTTGAAGAAAAAGATATTAATCTTGTGATTTCTGAAAAGTTAAAAAAATCTCTGGAAGACGTAGGTATTACAGTATTCCTTACAAGAGATGAAGACAGCTTTCTGTCACTGGCTGAAAGAGTAGAAATTACAAACAGTATAAAACCGGATGTATTTATAAGTATTCATGGAAATGCCCTTGTTAGTTCAAGGGTAATCAGAGGTGTAGAAACATATTACTGGACTTCACAAAGCCATAAGCTTGCATATTTCATCCACAAAAGTATTTTAAATTATGTTAAAATCCCGGATCATTACATAAGACAAGCACAGTTTTATGTAATACGCCATGCTTCATGTCCGGCAGTTTTAGCAGAATTGGGGTTTTTAAGTAATCATGAAGATCGAAAATTGCTCACAAATTCAACCACTCAAGACGAATATGCAAAAGCACTGACAAAGGCTATACTTAAGTTTTTAGATATAGAACAAGACAGAGTCCAGAAAAAAGAAAATGCAAAACAGTAGAAACCAAAATAAGCCTATATGCCTGTTTGATTCCGGCATTGGCGGTTTAACCGTTTTAAAAAAACTTATTAATAAATTTCCGGATGAAAACTATATTTATTTAGCTGATCTTGAAAGGGTACCCTTTGGAGATAAGACAAAAAGTGAAATCAAAAAAATTGTAAATGAGATTTTTGAATGGTTAATTAAGTTTGAACCAAAAGCTATTATTATGGCATGCAATACAAGCTCTGCTCTTCTAAGCCATGAGCTGTCAGCCATCAGCCACCAGCTAGATGTTCCAATTTATGGAATGATAGAAAGCTGCGCAAGGGAAGTCTCAGGAATAAATCACAAAAAAATTTCAGTCTGGGCAACAAAATTTGTAGTTGAAAACAATGCTTATAAAAAAATGATAGAAGAAATCAATCCGGATCTGAAGATAGAGGAGATCACATGCCAGAAGTTGGTTCCAATGATCGAAGGGTTAAATTTTACTCTGGAAGAAAGAAATAAGATTATACATGAATATTTAAATCAAACCTCCAGGGATTCAAATGCACTTATACTGGGATGTACTCATTATCCGTTAATTTTAGAAGATCTTGAGAAATTAACTGACCTGGAATTAATTGATCCGGCAGATGCATTGATAAACGATTTAAAAAAATGTTTACCTCCGCGCAGAGACGCAGTTAACTGCATCCCTGCCACAATGCCTAATCAACGACAAATCTCACTGTACGCAACTGCACAAAAAGAAAAACTGGAAAGATTTGCAAAATTATATCTTCGGGAAAATCTCAAGGTTAATTCAGCTAGTTTAACTATGGTTTCAGTTTAAGCATTATTTATTTTTAAAACTTCTGATAAATTTCTTTAGTTTTAGAATAGCTTTATTATTCTTGGTTTCCATTAAAATCTTTATTAAAGCACTTCCTATCACAATTCCGTCAGCCCCATAAGAAATAACTTCTTTTGCCTGTTTTAAATTACTTATACCAAAACCTACTACTACAGGCTTTGTAGTATAAGATTTTATTTCTTTAATTTTATTTTTTAAATCTTTGGAAAAATATTGTCTTGCTCCGGTTACACCAATTGCAGAGACCAGGTAAATAAAGCCGTCTGATAGGGATATATTACAATACGCCCTTACAATCTTTTTAATTTTTTCCTTATTTGTAGTCGGTGCTACCAAGGGAATTAAATGTAATTTATGTTTCTTGAATAACGGTAAATATTTTTCTGCCTCTTCCAGAGGCAAGTCAGGAATGATCAATCCATAAAATAAAGGTTTAGGTAAATCCTTTAATAATTTTTCAAATCCATATTGTAGTACTGGATTTAAATATGAAAATAAAATTAATGGTTTTATTTCTCGCAGGTGCAAGTCACGACTTGTATCTATGATCCATTTCAATGTAACACCATTTTCTAATGCTACTTTTGATGAGTGTTGAATTACATGTCCATCTGCTAATGGATCTGAATGTGGCATGCCTACCTCTATAAAATCTGCACTATTTTCAGACAGTGTTTTTAGGATCGGTAAAAATAATTTTTTAGCGGGGAAACCTGCTGTTATATAGGGGATTAGAAGAGGGTTTTTATTCATGGGATAATAATTATAAAACGTAGGGGCGTATCATGGTACGCCCCTACACCGATTATCAACCAATAATGTATGCTATAAATGTAATTGTGCTAAATACAACACAATCGAAAACTAAATATGAAGTTGTAATTGGTCTTGAAGTCCATGCTCAGTTAAAAACAAAAACCAAAATCTTTTGCGGCTGTCCTGTTGACTTTGGTGCTGATCCAAATACAAATGTCTGCCCTGTTTGTCTGGGTATGCCAGGAGTCCTCCCTGTGTTAAATAAACAGGTAGTTGCATACGCTGTAAAAACAGGATTAGCACTGGGTTGTAAGATCTCCAAACACTGTAAGTTTGACAGAAAGCAATATTTTTACCCTGATCTTCCAAAAAATTATCAGATATCCCAGTATGACCAGCCCATTTGTACAAGCGGACAGCTTGAAGTAAATGGAAAAGTTATCGGTATTGAAAGAATTCATATGGAAGAAGATGCAGGAAAGCTTGTTCATGCCGGCTCTGACAGGCTTCATGGATCAGATTACAGCCTGGTAGATTATAATCGCACAGGTACACCACTTTTGGAAATAGTAAGCAAGCCTGATCTGAGATCTGCGGAAGAAGCCAAAGACTATGCACAAACCCTGCGAAGCATACTTCGTTACCTGGAGGTTTGCGATGGCAATCTTGAAGAAGGTTCTATGCGTTGTGATGTAAATGTAAGTTTAATGCCTGTTGGAAGTAAAACATTTGGAACAAGATGCGAAATAAAAAATGTAAACAGTTTTAAATCTCTGGCAAGAGCTATAGAGACAGAAACAGAAAGACAATCTGAAATATTAGACAGCGGCGGGAAAATCATTCAGGAGACAAGACTTTTTGAAGAAACCAGCGGAAAAACTATATCTATGAGAAGTAAAGAAGAAGCTCATGATTACAGATATTTCCCGGAACCGGATTTAGTACCACTTGAAATTTCACAATCATGGATCAATGAAATAAAAGAAACCATTCCGGAACTCCCTCACGATAAGAAAATAAGATATCCAAAAGATTACAGTTTAAGTATTGATGATACAAAGGTTTTAACTGATGACAGGAATATGGCTGAATACTATGAAGCAGTAGTACGGCTGGGTGCTAATCCTAAAAAGGCTGCAAACTGGCTCATAGGACCAGTTACAGCACATCTAAAAGAACATAAAACAGATATTATTAATTGCTGCATGACACCAGTACAGCTTGCAGATCTCCTAGGTTTTATTGAAAAAGGAATTATAAACGATAACATTGCAAAAGCAGAGATACTTGAAGAGCTGTTAAGTAAAGGAACCAATTCTGAAGAAATAATCAAAGAAAAAGGTCTGGCTCAGATTACAGATGAAGGTGAAATAAAATCACTTGTAAAAGAAGCCCTGGAAACAAATCCTGAACAGTTAAAACAACTCAAAGAAGGAAAAGATAAAGTAAAAGGATTTTTTGTCGGGCAAATTATGAAAAAATCCGGTGGCAAAGCCAGTCCTGCTGTGGTAAATAAACTAATTGATGAATATATAAAATAGGGACGCAGCATGCTGCGTCCCTATAGTTATGGTTAAAACCCGGTCCCTCTTAAAACACAAGCCTGAGCAACTCTTTCCATGCCTATTGTGTATGCTGCCTGCCTTAGAGAAATCTTATTTTTACGTGAGAGATCTCTAACTTTTTCATAAGCAGGAACAATTATTCTTTCAAGTTTCTTATTTACTTCATCACGAGTCCAGTAAAACTGTTGTAAGTTTTGAACCCATTCAAAGTAGGAAACTATGACTCCGCCTGCATTAGCTAAAATTCCCGGAGCAACTACTCTTTGTTTGCCTATCAGGATTTCATTGGCTTCAGCAGTTATCGGACCGTTAGCACCTTCAAGAATTACCTGTGCTTTTGTATTATTGGCAACTCTTTTATCTATAGAACCTTCAAGAGCCGATGGAATAAGTACATCACAGTCAGCTATTAAAAACTCATCACACGTCATGAAATCTACATTTGGGAAGCCTTTCAAGGTGCGATTCTTAGAATAATAAGCATGTGCTGCATCTACATCAATTCCGTTTGGATTATAGATACCACCTTTTGAAGTAGACACACCTACAATCTTACCGTTCAGCTCATCTTTAATTAATTTTGCTGCCCAGTAACCTACATTTCCAAATCCCTCAATTAAAGTTCTTGCCTTTGATAGATCCATTTTGAGGTCTTTCGCGATTTCACGAAGGGTATACATTACACCACGACCTGTAGCTTCTTCTCTTCCTTCTGAACCACCTAATGCAAGCGGCTTCCCAGTAACTACACCAAGTGCATCAATAGTATGAGACTTTGCATATTCATCATAGAACCAGCCCATAGTCTGAGCACCGGTGTTTACATCAGGAGCAGGAATATCAGTATGCGGACCGACATTATCTGCCAGATTATACGTATAAGCTCTCACCAGTCTTTCTAATTCTGTCTTAGTAAGTGTACTCGGATCAATTGCAATACCACCTTTTGCACCACCAAATGGTACATTTACTACAGCAGTTTTCCAGGTCATTAAATTTGCAAGCATTCTTACTTCATCAAGATCTACTCTTTGATGTATTCTAAAACCACCTTTGTAAGGTCCCCTGGCATTGTTATGCTGGACTCTGTAAGCCCTTACAGTAATTAATTTTCCGTCATCTTTTCTTAACGGAATTTCCATACAAATTTCTCTTCTAAAACTATTTAAAACTTTTAATAGATTTTCATCTATTAAACTCACCTTTTGTGCGACAGAAAGCATAAAACAACTCTCTGCATCCAAACAAACCGGACCTTCAATTTTTGGTATTGGTAAACTCATTGTTTGCATAATTCTTAACTCCTTTGTTAATTTTTATGTTTTTAATTTGTGCAAAACCATTTTGCACTTACTAAATATTATTTCATAAAATTTCAAATGCTTGAAAAATCATAATGTCTTACTTATTAGGTGTAATCTATGTCTATCACTGTCTGGCTGATATAACGTTCCCAAGCAAACAACTTATTTAAGGTAAGATTTTATCCGATTCATTCGGTAAAATCTGTAGGATGTTATAAGGGACATATCTGAAATCTTTGCAAAGCGACACAATTTTATTAGAAAATTGTGTTGCGGTAGGAAAAATCAATATCTATTAACAAAATATGGAAGTAAACCCAATAGAAGAATCACGAAACAAGAATTTTAAGGTTAAAGTTCTTTTAGGAATAACTTTTTTCTTTATCTCTATACTAATTTTTCGCTTATTTTATCTTCAAATTTTTAATTATAAAAGTATTATCCAGAGAGCACAATATTCCACCTCCAGAATCTCAATTCTGGTAGCTCCAAGAGGGATTATCTTTGATAGAAACGGAACAATACTCGCCACAAATAAACAATCAATTTCAGCAATAGTTTATCCAGACAAATTAAAAACACTAAAAGAAAAACTTAAAGTTTATACTAATCTTATAAAGATCTTAAAAACAAATAACACTAAATTAAAAAAAACATTACTTAGACTTCCGGAAAATGCACCACTTCCAGTCAGATTACAGAGCAATATAAGTATTCAGGAAACCATTCAAATAGTAGAGAAACAACATCTTTTACCAGGCATAAGTATTCAGCAAGAGCCAGTCCGTTATTATCCTTATGGCTCTTTAGCAGCACATGTAATTGGATACATTTCACAGATAAACAAACATGAACTGGCAAAAAGACCAGATAGAAAATTAGGAGATCTTGTAGGAAAATATGGAATTGAAAATTTATTTGATGATATTTTACGCGGAAAAGATGGAAAGACAATTGTAGAAGTAGACAGACTGGGAAAACCAATTGATCCAGGTTATAAACATGCCCTTATTCATATTGAACCGGTACCTGGAAAAAATATTTATTTAACACTTGATGTAAAGTTACAAAGGGCTACTGAAGAAGCATTAAAAAGCACTGGTACAAACTCTGCAGCTGTTGTAGTAAATCCAAATACTGGTGAAGTTTTAGCGCTTGCCAGCTATCCTGCATTTGATCCAAATGTTTTTACAAGGCTTTTACCGATCAGCACCTGGAGAAACTTACTTTCACAAAGGGCGCTTTTAAACCGTGCAATCTTAGGATACGTACCAGGAAGCATATGGAAACCAGTTACATTAATTACTGCACTTGATGCAATGGCAGTAAAACCAAATGAAAGATTTCATGTAAATGAAGCATTTTATTTAGGCATGACAAGGTTTGGAGACTGGACATCAAAAGAAGGAATTTATTCTCTGGAAGAGTCTCTTGCCTGGTCACGCGATACTGCTTTTTACCAAATTGGCAGGAGGCTTACACCTGATCAAATTAAAAAATGGGGCACAAAACTTGGTGCTGGAAGAAATACAGGAATTGAAATTTTAGGTGAAGAAAAAGGGATAGTGCCGGATGAAAAATGGAAAAAAGAAAACTTACATGAATCGTGGTATCCGGGAAATACACTGCACTATGCAATCGGGCAAAGTTTTTTACTGGTTACACCTACACAGGCTGCAAGAATGTACAGTGGAATTGCTACAGGATCGAAAATACCAAGACTTCAGTTAGTTAAGAAAATCCACAATCACAAAAAAAATCTTCATGCATCAGAAACGTTTCAAATAGATCAGAACTTATTAAAAGTAGTAAAAAGAGGGCTTGAAATGTGCATAGAAACCGGAACAGGGCAGGCAGCAAAATTAGAAAATATCAAAGTAGCCGGAAAAACAGGCTCAGCTGAAGTACCCGGCACAGGAAAAACACACGGTTGGTTTGCAGCTTATGCACCGGCAGACAAGCCAGAAGTGGTTGTAATAGTAATAACTGAAAAAGCTGGACATGGGGGAACAGTGGCTGCGCCGATAGTTAAAAAAATTCTTGAAGGATATTTTAATTGATTTGAAGAAAGCTGCTTAAAAAGGGTTAATTAATTCCAAATCTTGAATCTGTAAAAAGTCTTTAGTATTTCTTGTGACGAGTTTTAAATTATATGTAAGTGCAGTTGCAGCTATAAGTGAGTCAATCACTGGTAATGTCTTAGCTGAATATGCACATAAATATCCCCATCTGTCAGCAATAATATTGTCAATTTTTAAAATCCTATCCCCAAATCTATTTCTTAAATCTTTTTCTAACCACACTATTAACGCACTTTTTTTCTTTATATTATCTAATAATTCTACGCCCCTTCTTATTTCTCCTAATGTAAGAACACTAATAAATAAATTTTCTTCAGGAATCTTTTCTAACCATTTATACAAATTCTTACTTGGCTTATTTTTTATAGTTTCAGATATAACATTTGTGTCAAGAAGATAACTCATAACTCAATATCTCTACTTTTTGATTTATTCCTTTCAAGATTTAACTCTAATCCTTTCAGTGGAGAGCTCCTCATAAAATCCATAAAACTAGACTTCTTTCTAGTAAGTTTTTCGTAATCAGTTTTAGAAATTAAAATGACTTCCAGTATGCCTCTAAGAGAAATACCCTGTGGGCCAGAATTAATGACTTGCTTTACCAATTCACTCAGCTTTGCTTTTGCATCTTGTAATTGCCATGTTCTCATTGTTTTATTCACATTATACCCACAGACTAGTCTGACTAGATTAAATTTTAATTAAATCATTATTTTTAGCCTTTATCTTGGATTCTAACCAACCCATTCATCCGCTCCACTTGTGGAGCGAGACCTCGCCCGCCCATAAAGTCATTCCTGTCAACTCGTATATTAATTACTGAACAATTGCATTATTAAAACTAGAATAGATAATGCAACGCTGGAGTTAGTAAGCTTGTTGTTAACTTTAGTCTTTAAGACTGTGCTTAAGATTAAGCCAACTCCAGCACTTTTTTGAAACAGAACAGTATCTCTAGGCATAAAGCCTGTATTCACGAGTTTTTGTTCATGAAAAGTTTGTTGCATTATCAGTAAATATTATAGGAGGTTAGCTCATGAAAAAGCAATATAGCAGGTGAGTAGTTACAATTTATTTAAGGTTCATACTTGTATGAATGAGTTTTCTCTTTACTAAAAATCACCTTTCCACTTTTTATTACTTTTTCTACTAGATTTATCCCAAAATAATAAGGTAATTGATTATGGTTTTCTATATCTAGGATAATGATATCTGCTTTCTTGCCTGTTTCTAAACTACCCACGTCATGTGCTCTATCTATAGCAAAAGCTGCATTTATTGTAGAGGCATTAATAGCTTCACCGGGTAATAAATTCATCTTCAAACATGCCAGACTTATCATAAGCTGCATATTAAAACTAGGACAGCTGCCCGGATTAAAATCAGATGCAATAGCTATTGCTACTCCTTTATTTATCAGTTCTCGGGCTGGTGCATATTTTTCTTCCATCAAATAAAACGGAACTCCGGGTAATAAAACCCCGATAACTCCATTTTTTACTAAAGCTTCTATGCCACGAGGTGAAATATATTCCAGATGATCTGCGCTTGTTGCATTTAACTCGCCAGCTAGCTCTGCACTGTGTAATAGATTATTTTGCTCTGAGTGTAGTTTTAATTTGAATCCAAGCTTTTTTGCATGTATTAAAATTTCTCTCGTTTCTTCTACACTAAAAACTCCTTTTTCGCAAAATACATCACAGAATTCACTATAAGGTTTTATTCTTTCAAGCGATGATAAGACTTCTTTAATATAGTCTTCTCTTTTAATGTTCTTAGGTACCGTGTGTGCTCCAAGATATGTTCTAACAATGTCTATTGGTAGTTTTTCTTGCAGATTAGAGGCAACTTCTAAAATCTTTTTTTCATCTTCAAAATTTAAACCATAGCCTGATTTTATTTCTATAGTTGTTGTACCATATTCAATCATTCTCTTTAAGTGTTTTTTCGATGCCTGAAACAATTCTTCCTTGCTGGCACATCTGGTTTTTTCTACCGTGCTTAATATACCGCCACCTTGTTTTAAAATATCCAAAAAAGCTATACCTTGCTGTTTTTTTAAAAACTCATCCTCTCTGCTGCCAGCAAAAACAGCATGAGTATGACAGTCCACAAATCCTGGCATTACTACTCTGTCTTTTGCATTAATAATATTTTTTGCATTAAAATCAGCTTCGCTGCTTTTACCAGCAAAAATGATTTTTCCATCTTTGGTGGCGATCGCACCATCTTTTATTATTCCTAAATCACTAAGCTCTTTTCCAAATTTTGGCTTATTAAAATTTGAAGCTTTGCAGGTTAAAAGCTCTGATGCATTTGTAATAAGAATATCAGCGTTCATTTTAGTCCAGGGATCTTTACCCCTTTTACTTTTGCAATATTAACAGCTTCTTTATATCCAGCATCTGCATGTCGCATTATTCCAATTCCAGGATCAAAAGTTAGTACTTTCATTAATCGTTCTTCTTTTTCTTTTGTACCAGTAGCTACTATTACCATTCCGGCATGTGTACTGTTTCCTATTCCTACGCCACCACCATTATGGATTGAAACCCAGTCTGCTCTGCAGGCTGTATTTCCCAGTGCATTTAATAAAGGCCAGTCTGCTATGGCATCACTGCCATCTTTCATCCCCTCTGTTTCACGATTTGGAGAAGCTACACTGCCACAATCCAGATGATCTCTTCCAATAACAACAGGTGCTTTTACTTCGCCAGATGCTACTAAATTATTTATAATTTTTCCAAACTTTGCTCTATCGTCATAGCCAAGCCAGCATATTCTTGCAGGTAATCCTATAAAAGGAATTTCTTTTTGTGCTTTTTTAATCCACCTGTGCAATGTTTTATCGTTTGGAAATGTTTCTAAAAGAGCCCTGTCTATTCTAAGAATATCTTCTGGAAGTCCTGAAAGAGCAGCCCATCTGAAAGGTCCTTTTCCTTCACAAAATAATGGTCTAATATATGCCACGACAAATCCAGGATATAAAAATTCACCTTTTTCATTTCTTACTTTTAATCCTGCTAATTCTGCCTGTGCACGTAAATTATTCCCATAATCCAGGCACACTGCACCTGCGTTTTGCATATCTAAGATAGCTTGTACATGTTTTTTAATTGAACTAAATGCTTGTCTCTTAAATTCTTCAGGTGCTTTTTCTTTAAGCTCAAGTTTTTCTTTTAAATTTCCTTCGGGATAATAATATAAAAGATCATGTGCTGAGGTTTGATCAGTTACAACATCAGGAATAATGTTTCTTTTAACTAACTCAGGAGCAATAGTAGCAATGTTACCTATAAGCCCGACTGATAAAGGTTTTTTTAATTCTTTAGCTTTAAATACTGATTCCAGAGCTTCATCCAGACTATATGCTATTTTGTCACAGTAGCCTTCTTTTACTTTTTGCTTAACTCTTTCTTCAAAAACTTCTACTATTAAACCGACTCCATCGTTCATAGTAATTGCCATGGGTTGTGCACCTGACATACCACCTAAACCAGCAGTTAACACAAACTTTCCAGCTAAGCTACCATTAAAATGTTTATTAGCAATTGCTGCTAAGGTTTCATAAGTTCCCTGTAATATCCCTTGTGTTCCAATGTATATCCAGCTTCCAGCAGTCATTTGGCCGTACATTGTTAAACCAAGCTGATCCAGTTTGTCAAAATATTCTTGTGTGCTCCATTTCGGGACAAGATTAGAGTTTGCTATTAATACACGTGGTGCATCTTTGTAAGTTTTAAAAATACCAACTGGTTTTCCTGATTGTATTAATAGCGTTTCATCAGATTCTAAACTCTTCAATGCCTCAACAATTTTATTGTACTCATGCCAGTTTCTCGCTGCTCTTCCCGAACCACCATATACTATTAACTCATCCGGTACTAAAGCAACTTTCGGATCAAGATTATTTTCCAGCATTCTAAGAGCAGCTTCAGCTTCCCAGCTCTTGCACCTTAATTCAGTACCTGTGGCTGCATGTATTTCATCTTTAGGCTTTTTTTCAAAGTACATTGGTCGTGTTGATGCTTTTAAGATTTTATTTTCAACAACCATTATTTTTCTCTTTTGATTATTCCTTTAATAAAGCTTAAAATTAATTTGGCTGCTAGTTCTACTGTTTTATTATTTACATCATACAATGGGTTAACCTCCATTAAGTTAAAAAGTTTTATATTATTATTTCTTCCTGCCATAAATGCAGCTAGCAGTATTTGTTTTTTTGTGAACCCTTTTGTACATGGAGCACTGCAGCCCGGGGCGAATCTTTTTTGAACACTATCAATATCAACGTCAAATATTGTTGCATTTGTTTTTCTTGCGGCAATTTTAAATGCTTTATCCAGAGCATTTTTCATACCAATTTTATTTATGTAATCAAGCCTAAGTAAGACCCCTTTCTTTTGGAATACATAGTCATGGTGTTCTTTAAGATTTTTTGGTGCGTGGACACCAAGTTCAACAAAATTTTCTCCATTAAGAAAGCCTGCTTCAAGCAATCTTCTGAACGGGGTTCCGGAAGTTATCTTACCGTTTACTACAGGTCTTACATCGTAATGAGCATCAATATTTATTTGTCCGATTTTTTTAGATTCCAAGAAAACTGCTCTTCCCGATCCAAATGAAATATCATGTCCGCCACCTATAACGATAGAAATTTCACCAGACCTTATGCTTTTTCTGACAGCCTTTGTTACTCTTTGGTGAGTTTTTTTTACATTTTTTGCTATTGGTCTTACTGTTTCATATTTAATAGTGATGATGTCTTTAAGTTCTATGTTTCTAGTTAATTTATAAAAATCCCGAATAATCTTTTTTGGACCAAATCTTGCGCCCGGTCTTCCGTTAATTAGTTTTACTCCATAATCAAAAGGAACGGAAATTATTCTCAGATAAAATCTTTTCACTCTAATTCACCTGATTGTTCTTCAACTTTTTTTAAAACAACTCCACTGCTTATCATGTCTTTCAGGATATTAATATCTGTGTATAAAGGTCTGTCTTTATCAAGATACGGCACTTTCTCTCTGACTAATTTGTAGATGATTTCTACTCCGTCTCCGCTCTTAAGTTCTCTCATAAAATCAAGAGCTTGCATGGCGCATAGCAGTTCAATGGCTAAAACATATTCTATGTTTGATAAAATCTCTCTTGCTTTTCTGGCTGCAATAGTTCCCATACTTACATGATCTTCCTGATTGGCTGAGGTGGGAATAGAATCTACAGAAGCAGGGTGAGCTAAAACTTTATTTTCAGAAACCAGTGAAGCAGCAGTATATTGAGTAATCATAAAACCAGAATTTATGCCGCCGTCTTTTACCAGGAAAGGAGGTAAGTGCTCACTTAGTTTACTGTTTACCATCCGTTCAGTTCTTCTTTCAGATATATTTGCAATTTCACTAAGAGCAATACCTAAATAATCCATTACCAGAGCCACAGGTTGTCCGTGAAAATTTCCACCTGATAAAAATTCTTCAGTATCCAAAAAGAGTATAGGGTTATCTGTGACTGAGTTTATTTCTATCTCAATAACTTTTTTTACATGAGCTAACGTATCGCGAGATGCTCCGTGTACCTGAGGAGTGCATCGCATTGAATATGCGTCCTGTACGTGATCACAGCCTCTGTGTGATTCCCGGATTTGACTGTTTTTCATAATCAGTGAGATATTGTCAGCACTTTTTAATTGTCCGGGATGAGGGCGAAGTTCATGAAGTCTTTTGTTAAATGCTGCATCTGAGCCTTTTAAAACATCTATAGTGGAAGCAGAAATTATATCTGCAGTTTTCATAATGATTTCAGCTTTATGTGTAATTAATGCTGCAACTCCTGTCATAACCTGTGTTCCGTTGATTAGTGACAGTCCTTCTTTTGCCTCAAGCTCAAGAGTCTTTATATTTGCCAGTTTCATGGCTTCTTTTCCGGGTACCAAATTCCCTCTGTAGTATGCTTGACCTTCTCCGATTAAAACCAATGCCATGTGTGCTAACGGAGCAAGATCGCCGGATGCACCAACTGAACCTTTTTGAGGAATATAAGGATGTATACCAGCATTTAACATGTCTAATAAAGTTTGAACTAATTCTAACCTTACCCCGCAGTTTCCACCGGCTAAAGTATTTGCTCTAAGCAACATTATTGCTCTTACTGTTTCTTCATCAAATGGTTTATCAACACCGGTTGCATGGCTTAATAACAAATTTTTCTGAAGTTGCCTGATGTTTTCTTTGGAAATAGTTTCTTTGCAAAAAGCACCAAACCCTGTGTTTACTCCATACACTGTTTTATTTTCAAGTAAAACTTTTTCTACAACTTCTCTGCCTTGTTTTATATTTTGAATAGCATTTTTTGAAAGTATTACACTGTAGTTATGTTTTGCAATATTAACAACATCGTTTATTGTTAATGCTTTGGAATCAATTGTTACAACATTTTTTGTTATAACGCTCATATTTTTTTGTATGGGCTTAATTAATAAGCCCTTCCAGACGTTTTCTTACTGTGCCAGAACCTTATCTTGTTCCTCTTTTGTTATTCCTCTCATTGTTAAGCTTATTCTGCCTCTTTCATCAACTTCACGAACTCTGACAGCAATGATGTCTCCTACTTTAACTACATCTTCTACACGCTCTGTTCTTTTGTCCTGAAGTTGTTAAATGTGAACCATGCCTTCTTTATTCGGAAGTATTTCTACAAATGCTCCGATTTGTGCTGTCCTTAAAACTTTTCCGGAGTACACTGCACCAGGCTGAATTTTTTCTACAAGTCCCTGTACCCATTTTTTAGCTTTGTAGGCTTTATCATTATCAGGTGATGCTATTAATACTGTCCCGTCTTCCTCGATATCTATTTTTGCACCGGTTTCTTCTGTAATTCTTCTTATCATTTTTCCACCCGGTCCGATTATAGTACCAATATCTGACATATCAACTTTCATTGTCAATATTCTTGGAGCCCACTTTGAAAGTTCAGTCCTCGGTTTGGGAATTGCTTCGAGCATTTTTTCCAAAATGTAAAGTCTTCCGATTTTTGCCTGCTCAAGAGCAATTTTCATTATTTCTAAAGTAATGCCGCCGATCTTTATATCCATCTGAAGAGCAGAAACACCTTTTTTAGATCCGGTTACTTTAAAATCCATGTCACCAAGAAAATCCTCCAAACCCTGTATGTCGGTAAGAATTGCAAACTTGTCTCCTTCTTTTATAAGTCCCATTGCTATTCCTGCAATAGGTGCTTTTATGGGAACTCCTGCATCCATTAGACATAAAGTGCTTCCACAGGTACTTGCCATACTTGTAGAGCCGTTTGATTCCAAAACTTCTGACACTACACGAATAGTGTATGGGAAGTGTTCTTTGTCAGGGAGTACCGGACTTAATGCTCTTTCAGCCAAAGCTCCGTGTCCTATTTCCCTGCGCCCGGGAGTTCTGCTTGGTTTTACTTCACCGACTGAATATCCCGGAAAGTTATAGTGGTGAATATATTTTCTTTCTGTTTGCGGATCAATGCTGTCAAGCTTTTGAGCATCACCGCTTGTACCTAATGTGCATGATGACAGAACCTGGGTAGTACCCCTGGTAAATAAACCTGTACCGTGCACTCTCTCTAATATCCCGACTTCACAGGTAATTGTCCTGATTTCATTACACTTTCTGCCATCGGCACGAACTCCTTCTTCAAGAATTTTTTTCCGCATCAGTTTTTCTTCAAGAATGTTTACCTGACTCTTAGCAATTTTTTTAATTTCGTCCTGTGATTTATCTTTTAAGTCAGTAAGAAACTTTGATTTTTCTTTTTGCTCTTCTATGGCTGAAACAACTTTTTCGATAGCTTCTTTTATGAATTTTTTGTGAACATTTTTATCTTTTACATTGTCCATTGATTTCAGAAGAGAGTCTTTTGCATTTTTTTCTACGAGTTCAACAAGTGCTTTATCAGCTTTTGCTGGAACAAGCTCAACTTTTTTTAAACCATATTGACTGGCAAATTGTTTTTGTGATTCTACCTGTTGTTTGATAATTGTTTGTGCAAATGCGAGAGCATTTAAAATGACATCTTCTGTTACAAGATTAGCTCCGGCTTCAACCATCATAATTGAGTCGCTTGTTCCGGCAACTATTAAATCTAAATCACTCTTTTCAAGCTCTTCGAAAGTCGGATTTGCAATAAATTTGTTATGAATCAATCCGACTCTTACAGCACCAATTGGACCGTTAAAAGGAATATCTGAAATTGAAAGAGCAAATGATGCACCAAGCATTGCCAAAACATCTGGCGGATTAACCTGATCGATGCTTAAAGCTGTAGCTACTACCTGTACATCATTGTAATAATTTTCAGGAAATAACGGCCTTAATGGCCTGTCCATTAAACGAGCCGTTAAAGTAGATTTGTCAGGTGGTTTATTTTCCCGCCTGTTAAAACTTCCCGGAATCCTGCCGACAGAAGTAAACCTTTCTTCAAAGTCACAGAGCAGTGGAAAAAAATCAATATCTTTTCTGGGCTCATCAGACTTTACTGCAGTGACTAACAAAACAGTATCACCACACCGAATCGTTACCGATCCGTTTGCTTGCTTTGCAAGCTTACCGGTCTGAATAGTTATATCTTTGCCGGTAACATTTACAACTGTTTCTCTTACTTCTTTACTTTTACTACTTGTTTGCCTTGTGTCTTTTTCTTCTTCTTTTTTTTCTATATTTTTTACACTGCTCATGTTTTTTTCCCTCGTTAGTCACCAACCAAATAATGTTCTTCCCGTTCTTGTCAGGTAAGTGAGTATTAAATTATGCAATTGTGTAATTTAAAAAAGAAATTATCTTATGGCTAACTGATCGGTTAGCTTTCTGTAAGATTCCGGATTTTTTCTTTTTAAGTACGCTAAAAGAGATTTCCTATTACCAACCATTTTCAATAAACCTAACTGGCTTGCATAGTCTTTGGAATTCTTAGTTAGGTGACCTGATAACTCTTTAATTCTTTCAGTTAGAATTGATATTTGAACTTCTGGTGAACCAGTATCTTTTTTATTCTGCTGGTACTGTGAAACTAACTCCTTCTTTTTTTCCTTTGTAATTGCCATTTAATATTCTTACCTCTATGTTCAAATATAATCTACCATAGTTTTCTCACTTATTAACATTCAGATAATTAGCTAATTGGCTTATTATAGCTAGATATGTCAAATTATCAATACTTTTTACTTTGTGTTGATGAGGATTGATATATGTTAAGGTGCCTGCTATTATTTACTTTCGCCATAAAATTGGTAGAGCAGGATTCTGAAAAAATAATACAAGAGACGAAAAACTTTTTTAAATATTTTTGGATAGAAAATTTCTAATGACTTTTCTATACTGAGATATAGTCCTGTCAAAAATTTGAGACAATTCAAATGTAGAATGACGAATGTAAAATGTGGAGTAAATTTATTCTACATTCGTCATTTGTCGTTTTACATTTATTATTAATGAGCTATGGAGAGTTTGATCCTGGCTCAGGACGAACGCTGGCGGCATGCCTCATACATGCAAGTCGAACGCTCCGCAAGGGGAGTGGCGGAAGGGTGAGTAACGCGTAGGAATCTGCCTTGGATTGGGGGATAACCTGGGGAAACTCGGGCTAATACCGCATATTGCCGAGAGGTGAAAGATTTATTGATCCAAGTTGAGCCTGCGTATGATTAGCTAGTTGGTAGGGTAATGGCCTACCAAGGCGACGATCATTAGCTGGTCTGAGAGGATGATCAGCCACAATGGAACTGAGACACGGTCCATACTTCTACGGAAGGCAGCAGTAGGGAATTTTGCGCAATGGGCGAAAGCCTGACGCAGCA
>Ga0156182_115_pt3 | contig 27446 bp, 23 predicted proteins | sample RifCSPlowO2_12_FD_107835 | JGI IMG/M metagenome (GOLD analysis project Ga0156182, IMG submission 107835) | Candidatus Melainabacteria bacterium RIFCSPLOWO2_12_FULL_35_11
TCTTGCCTGTGCTCTTCTTCGATTCTTCTTTCCTCGTCTCTTCTTTCTTCATCTCTTCGAGCCTGCGCCTGTACATCTTCGTTAGCCCACATGTTTTTTTCCCAGGTATTAAAATAATTTAACGTTCGGTCAATTATTGAAAAATTTAATATTGTTGAAATAATTCCTCCGTTGCTTTCATTACCGGGATTTTCGTTATCAGTATTAGGCGTGTTACCTTGTTGTGTCTTTGCTACTTCTCTTTTTGGAAGGAATACATTCCAAAGAGAAGCTACTGCATTATTAACTGTATTGCTAAGAGAAGCCGTTAAATTAGGGAAGGTATTATTTGTGTTACTGTTACTTGCCAAAGATGTCGACAAATAACTATTATTATCGTCCGTACCTGGTTGCAACCCTGTAGTCATTAAACTCGGGATAAAATTAATTAAACTATCCCGACTGTTAGTCAATAAATTTTTTATTGCAGTGAGTGACCTTGTGTTTTCTTGAATTGTTTGCTGCAATTCTCTTATGGTAGTGTCCAAGCTTGATCTTGTTAATTCAGGCGAGTCAGAGCCAAGTCTATTTAATTCTTCAACCATTTAAATTCCTCCATTTACTTATGTGATTTAATTTCAAATACTATAATTTAATATTTAATTTGAAGTTAAGAAATCTTAGATTTTTTTATCTAATCATGCTGCTGTGTAAAAATAACATCAAGTCCATAATGTAGGGTTAACCCAGATTTGATATGCTATTCTCCACAATTAAAAAATAAACTAAAGGAGTAGTAATATATGATGATATTAATAGCAGTAGGGCCAGTAGGTGGTGGTGGAGATCCATTTAATGTTGCAGCAGGTGCCATAAATGCCATAGATAATGCCAATAATATGACACAACAAGCAAATCAATTAGGAGATACTATGGGTGTCATGAGAGGTAGTGCTGAGAAGGCTAAACAGGTTACAGCACTTAATGTTGCAAAGGACGATATAACACGTAAATTAAAGACAGACGATAACCTTTCACAAATAGCTACTGCAGTACAACCCAGATAATTAATACAGTTCTAACACTTATGAATACCTGCTTTAAGAAGAATTTCTTAAAGCAGGTATTTTTTTGTCTCTATGGAAATTTTAACCTTTTATTAATATAAACAAATGACCTGTCAATTTTTTTGTTTACTTTGCTTTATATAATTGTATGATTAATGATTTAAATAAAGGAGAATTATGTTATTAGGCAATGCTCTTACTAATGCTACTAATGGTATCAATAGATTAGAAGGCTTACATAATCGTCGCACCCAACTCGAACGAATTAGTACTGAAGCTGCAGCTAGTGGTAGGCCAGCACCAGGTATTATTGCAGAAATTGCTAGTGTTTCAAGCGCAATAGCTTCTACAATTACTGGTATTTCTACTGCCAAAGAGGATGCTAAACAAGCAATCCAAATTAATGATAACTTTGCCAAAATTGGGGAAGCCGTAGCTCCCAGATAATAGCAATAAAATATAGTTGTTATATAGATTAAATTGAACCCATTAAATTAAATCTTACTTTTTACAAGTCAAGTGATTAGGTCGCAGGGTTAGCATGTCTTGCTTGAGAATCTGTCCGTTTCATATCTGCTACCAGTCTCTCTTTATTTTCACTGAGCTGAGTAGTAAACATAGCCTTTAATGCACTGCCTTTTAAAATAGCCCCACTTCTTTTTGGTTCAGTTTCTAATGGGGCACTTATTGCTTCTTGAGTAGCTTCAGTAGCACCATCTAATCCCATTTGTGAATTTAAGACTCTACTGTGTGGATCTGCAGATCCTGAGAATAATCCTAATAAGCTACTTAGTATTGCCAGTGCATTATCAAGAGCTGCATTTCCAGTAGACCTGTTTTCTCTCCCTTGCTGTCCCTGTTGCACAGCCTGATTGTTATTGATTGCATCTCTACCACTTCCCAATGCATCTAGCCTTACCTGAAGAGCTTGTCTTTCCTGGTCACTAGCTGTAGGAGGCAAGCTGTCTAACTGCCTTTGAAGCTCTGCCCTTCTTACTGCTGCATCGTTATTATTTTGATTTACACCTTCCATCTTCTTCTCCCTCCTACTGACTTTTTCCCTGACTGTATGCAACCTGCTGTTTGTACTCAGCATCCAGCTTGGCTATTCCTAGTTTTTTTAAAACCAGAAGCAGTCCCTGGCTGTGTGCAGAAGCTGATTTTAAATGCAGATCAGAAATGGTTAAATCTTTTTTGTTAACTAATCCGGCATGTTCTTTTAACTGTTTTGCCAGGCTGTCGGATTGTTCTGAGTCTCTTAATAGATCATCTGCTTTTCTTCTGAAATCTTTTGCTCTTGATTCCAGCTCGTCTGCGATTTTATCTAAAACTTCCGGGGATGCGTTTGACGGAATAAGCAGCTTTAAATCATCAGGAAGCATGCTTATTATTTCTTTAATGGCTTTTGCTTTTTCTTCTTTGCTTAACTTTTCGCTTCTTAGCCTGTCAGCTTTTGCCCTGACTGCTGTGGCTTTACTTTTTAAATCATCACTGACTTTTATATATTCGCGGGCTTTTTCGGCTTTTGCCTGTGAGTCATTCAGGTAATTTGTACTTTCTTTTAAAAGTATCTGAGCTAAGTTTTTATTTGAATTACTCTTATCTAACAGATCCTGAGTGCTATCGACAGGAGAAATAGAATTTGGATCTTTTATGTTTGAAATTTCCGTACCTGTCATTTTTTCTCCTTTTTTATAGCGCAAAACAAGTGTGAGAGCTCACCTAAGATTTGGGGTAGTAAATCAGATAAGGGTTATGAGGAGGTTAAGTAGAAGCACGATTAATCGTGCTTCTGCCTCAAGATTAAAAATGAGTTAACTGTAAATCACACAGCTTTTTTAAATATCTGATTTAAAGTAACCATTCTAAGCACTCTTTGCGATTTCGTACTGCATTAAATTTGGATTAGAGACACGCTTTGAAGCATCCAGTATCTCAAAAGCAATTATGTTACCGTCCTTATCATAGTCAATAATTATTCCTGGTTTTTGTTCATCGCTCTCTTCTATTACAGATGACTCATTTAAAAAAACTCTTAAGATATCCAGCACTGGATTATAAGTAACTTTCATGATTCCTCCTTAATATATTTTCCAATTTTACTTGTTTTATAAACAGTTCATCATCTAACTGTATGCTTATGTTTCTCATATTTGTACTGTACCCTGTTAACGTTCAATAATGTTAAAGCAATACCAATCCCATAATTAGAGTAATATTATAATAAGTATCTGAGTTGACGAAAACGGCAATTCAGATACTTATTAGAAACAATGAAAAGTAATATATTTTTAAGAGAAGTTTTACCGGACATCATAGAAAATTAAAAAGTTCAATCGGATCCTTTGAGTTTATTCATTTAACTCCACGCATGATGAGAGAAGGTATTAAATGGAGTAACAGTAAATCTAAATATTTGATTGCTTCCCCTGAAAAAGCTCTTCTTGATACTTTATATATTTCTACCCGCAAAGGTAAAAAATTTTCATCATTACCCGAACTGGATCTTAAAAATTTAAATATGAAACAATTTAAACATTTAAAAGGCAATATTAAAAGTAAAAAAATTAAAACTGCAATTGAAGAATACATGGCACTCATAAAAGGTTTACATACCCATTTGAGATTTACTGTATAATTATTGGTAAATAATGAAGGAGATTAAATAATAATGAAATCAACAAATAACCCAGCAATTTTACTGGCAATAGTTTTAAGTTTATTTTGTTTAACCGGTTGTAAAAACCAAAAAGTAATAAAAGCCAGTGAAGCTGAAGAAAAATACTGGAATACCTTAAGCAGCAATGTTGTAATTTCATATAAGCAGGGGAGGCTTGATGAGGCATTCAAATTTGCTGATGAAGCCCTGACTGTCGCAAAGCATATTTACAGTAACAATCATCCGAAAGTTGCTTCTTCGTTAAATAATCTTGGAGAGATTTACCGTGCAAAAGGAAACTACACACAGGCAGAGTCTTTTTATAAGCAGGCACTTTCAATAGATGAAAAAGCCCTCGGTAAAAATCATATAAATGTAGCTGGTGACCTGAACAATTTAGCAGTACTGTACAGAGTAATCGGAAAGCTGCAGGAAGCTGAAACACTGAATAAAAGAGCACTTAAAATCAGAGAAAAAATTCTGGGTAAAGAACATCCTGAAGTAGCTATTTCATTAAGTAATCTTGGCATAATTTACAGAGTTCAGGGAAAATCCAATGAGGCTGAGTCACTGTTCAGGAGAGCTTTACTAATACGTGAGAAAGCATTCGGTAAAGAACATCCTGATGTTGCAATATCTCTAAATAACCTGGCAGAGCTTTATAGTACTGAAGGTAAATATTCCCAGGCAGAACCATTATTTAAAAGATCAGTGGCAATACTTGAAAAAACTCTCGGGAAAGATCATCCGAATATTACTGCAGTAATGAAAAATTTATCGCTCATGTATAAAAATATGGATAAAAATGATCTGGCGCAAGCCTTTGACAAGAGTACAAAAGCAGGTAAAAAAACCTTGAAATAAACGGTATCATATTTAAATATCTAATCCTGTGAAAGAAATCGACAGACGGAAGCTGTAGCTTGTCTGCAGCATTATAAAAATGAACTCATCACAAATCAGAAATGTAGCCATAATTGCGCATGTGGATCATGGAAAAACAACTCTTGTGGATTCGATTTTAAAATTTACAGGCGCTTTTCGTACTAATCAGGCAGTTATGGAATGTGTAATGGATTCACATGAGCTTGAGCGTGAACGTGGAATAACAATACTTGCAAAAAATACTGCTGTTAATTTTGGAGATTATTTAATAAATATAGTTGATACTCCCGGACATGCTGATTTTGGCGGTGAAGTAGAACGGGTTTTGGGTATGGTTGGCGGATGCCTGTTAATCGTAGATGCATTCGAAGGTACAAAGCCACAGACCAGATTTGTTTTAAGAAAAGCTCTGGAAAAAGGACTTAGACCTATTCTGGTTATTAATAAAATCGACAGACAGAATATTGACATAAATAAAGTAATCGATCAGGTACTGGATTTATTCATTGAGCTGGGAGCTGATGAAAATCAGGCAGAATTCCAAATTGTTTATGCAAGCGGATTAAAAGGAATTGCAAAATTAAATTTATCAGATGAGGCAAAAGATATAAAACCTCTTCTGGACACTATTGTTCATCATGTCCCTCCGCCACTTGGAGATCCAAATAAACCATTCCAGTTTCAGGTTACAAGTATTGATTACAGTGATTATCTTGGCCGGATTCTTATAGGAAGAATTCATAACGGTACCATAAAACCCGGGCAACAGGTCTCACTAATAAAGTCTGATGGCTCAGTAAGCAAAGAAAAAGTTTATAAGCTGTATAGTTTTGAAAATTTAAAAAAAGTAGAGATTGAATCTGCAAGTGCCGGAATGATTATTGCCATGACTGGTTTGCCTGATGCAAATATAGGAGAAACTATTGCCTGTGCAGAAAACCCCCAGGCACTGGCTTTAATAAAAGTAGATGAACCGACTATGCAGATGACTTTTTCCGTAAATGACAGTCCGTTTGCCGGTCAGGAAGGAAAATTTGTTACCTCACGCCAGATAAGAGAAAGATTGTTTAAGGAATTAGAATCTAATGTTGCATTACGTGTAGAACCGCCCTGCCAGGACGGTTCCTCTGATGCATTACTTGTCAGCGGTCGCGGCGAGCTGCACCTTGGCATTTTAATAGAAACCATGAGACGGGAAGGTTATGAATTTCAGGTAAGCAAACCAGAGGTAATTTTTAAAACAATAAACAATGAAACACATGAACCATTTGAAATCCTGGTTCTGGATGTGCCGGACGAATTTGTCGGGTCATGCATAGAAGCCATGGGAAAAAGAAAAGGTGAACTTAAAAATATGCACTCAGATGGAAATGTCTCAGTGCTTGAATTTGAAATACCTACAAGAGGTTTAATCGGTTACAGGGGAGAGTTTATAAGACAGACCAAGGGACAGGGTATGATGAACCATTCATTCTACGAGTACCGCCCTTATGCCGGTCAGATCAATAAAATAAGAGATGGTGTTTTAATTGCATTTGAAACAGGTATCAGTACAGCATATGCCATTTTAAACACTCTTGACAGAGGACATTTTTTTATTCATCCGGGGACAAAAGTGTATCAGGGAATGATCGTAGGTGAAAATAATAAACCGCAGGATCTGGAAATAAATATCTGCAAAACAAAAAAACTGACCAATATAAGATCAGCCGGTGCAGAAGTTTTGGAAACATTACCACCACCCATTGAAATGTCACTGGAAGAAGGACTTGAATATATTAATAATGATGAACTTCTGGAAGTTACACCAAAAGCAATTAGATTAAGAAAAGCAATTTTAGATCCAAATAAAAGAAAGCAGGCGAATAAAGAGCTTATTTAAAAAAAACCTTTGATAATTGTATAATATCAAATAATTTGGGAGGTTATATGTTCCTGGTCAGTGATATAGGTGGCACTAAAACAAACATAGCTGTTTTAGAACCGCAGAATGGCAGATTCAAAACACTTTATGAAAAAAATTTTATTAACAATAACTATGACAGCTTAAGAACCATTATCGATAAAGTTATCAATGAAGATTTAAAGCATACATTTAAAATCACTCACGCTTGTTTTGGAGTAGCTGGTCCTGTAAAAGATGGACTGTGTGATGCCACAAATCTTTCATGGCTTGTAGATTCCAGAAAAATTGCTGAATTTTTAAATCTTTCACCTGACTGTGTATGTTTATTAAATGATCTGGAAGCTGCAGCTTACGGGATTCAAATTCTGGAAGAAAAAGATGTTTTTATTTTAAACAAAGGTATACCTCAAAAAAACGGAAATCTTGCCCTAATCAGTGCTGGAACCGGACTTGGAGAGTCCATTATTTTTTGGGATGGTGAAAAATACACACCGTCACCATCCGAAGGCGGCCATACTGATTTTGCGCCCAGAAATAAAATTGAAATTGATCTTTTAAATTATCTCATAAACAAATATGGAAGAATTAGTTATGAAAGGATTCTTTCAGGTCCTGGACTTTTAAATGTTTATAATTTTTTCAAAGATACTACTTATCAAAATACTCCTCAGTGGCTTCTTGAAAGATTTAAAAAAGAAGATCCAAGCGCTGTAATTTCGGATATTGGAATGTCAAAAAAAGATATTGCATGTGAAAAAGCGCTTGACCTTTTTGTTTCAATCTATGGTGCTGAAGTTGGAAACCTTGCTTTAACAGCACTTGCTACCGGTGGAATTTATGTAGGCGGTGGCATTGCACCAAAAATATTAGAAAAATTAAAAGAAGGTGCATTTATGCAGGCATTTACACATAAAGGAAGATTATCAGTTTTAATATCACAGATACCAGTTAAAGTAATTCTCAATGATAAAGTTCCTCTTCTTGGTTGTGGAAATTTTCTAAAGAAATTATCAGTACAAGTTTAAAAAATTATTAAACTTTTTTAAATCGATGCATTTTACAGGTAAACCTAATAAAAATTCAATCGATCTTGAAGAAGTATAATTTTGTAATACTGATTTATTTGATTACTTTAGGAATAAAATTAAGTCATTGATGTAATCGATTTGTACGAAAATGGAAAGAGCAAGGTAATAAAAATAAAACAATGACTAAGCCAGCGACAGTTGGAGGAGTAAGTATTCCCAGAAGAAGCAATGTTTTTACTGCTTCCTGGTATTCTGATGACACTATAAACAAATATGAGAAAGGTAAACTACCGACAAACAAGCATCTTGGTGTAATGGCTACAAAAAATCTTCTTCGTACAGGCACTTCATTAGGTTCCCTTACTAATTTATTTCTGTGGGTAAAAAAAATTGTAACAGGCAGTAGTAGTAATTCCCTCTTTAGTAGTAATAAATTTTTAATTCCTTCTACATTATTTTTTGGAGCACTGCCGTTTTTAGAATCACTTTTAAGATCTGCCTCAGATATTACAAATAAAAATTCAGCAGACAGCATTCATAATACAGGAGCTGTACCTGAAAATAATACTCCTACTTCTGAAATGATTTTGGCATCCAAAGTAATATTAAGTAATCTTTTAAAGGACAAGGAGTTGGAGAAATATCTTACAAAAGAACTGCGTATGAAATATGACACTCTTCAATCTGTTGTTAAACAAGGATTGTTAGGGATTAAGTTAATTATGGAGGGTGATAATCAATATGTGCAAACTATAAGCGATAAGGAGCATTCTTATTCTCAACCTGTTAATGTAAATGGAAAAAACAAACTGATTGTGTTAAGAATAACCCTGAGTGATGTAAGGCAGGTGTATGAAGGTGATATAAACAGTATAAAGATTCAGATATTAACAAAAGATTTAGATAGAAAAGAAAGTACATTTAGCTTTTACGGTGAAGCATTCCAGGCAGATATACCCGATCAAAAAACTAACCAGGCTTCCTTAGTTACTGACATAGCAGAAAATCCAGATAACCTTAAATTATGGGAGGTGTCTGAGTTGGAAGACACAGCTAGCAGAGCAGAAATAGGCAATTTACTGTACTGGTCAAAAGGAGAGGCTATAGAACACTCTCCTGGTGGAATTTATGATGGACTATTTCATACACAATGCTTAGAAGCACTTGCTGAGAAACCCAGATCAGCAGCTTGAAAAATCAAATTCTCAGCAAGCATTTTCTACAAATCGCAGATAAAGATAAAGTAATAATTTATTATGCAACAGTCCTAATAAGAGAAGATATAAGAAAGCTGGGGAAAAAGAGGATAAAAAATGATCATCATAATGGAGCCTGGAGCATCTGAAGAAAAGATAAATAAGGTAATTAGCTACGTTGTCGATCTTGGCATGAAAACAATTATTAATCGCGGTGTTGTTCAAACTGTTATTGCAGCTATAGGTGAAACCTCTAACTACTCTACAGAACAGTTTGAAATTTTAGAAGGTGTAAGAAAAGTTGAAAGAATACAGGTGCCTTTTAAACTGGCAAGCAGAGACAGCCACCACAGTGACACTGTAGTAACTGTAGGAAAAAACATAAAAATCGGAGGAGAAAATCCTCCTGTAATTATTGCCGGTCCATGCAGCATAGAAAGTGAAGAAGTGCTTTTAGCTATTGCAAGAGTGGCTAAAGAATGCGGAGCAAAGATGCTTCGTGGTGGTGCTTTTAAGCCCAGAACCGGTCCCAGGACATTTGAAGGACTGGGAAAACTAGGACTTAAATTTTTAGACACAGCCAGAAAAGAAACAGGTTTGGCTGTAGTAACTGAGATTATGGATACAAAAGATCTGGATTTGGTTTATGAGTTTTCAGACATGCTTCAGATAGGCGCAAGAAACATGCAAAATTTTTCTCTTTTAAATGAAATAGGCAGAACAAATAAACCAGTTCTTTTAAAAAGAGGATTGTCTGCCACAATAGACGAATGGCTGCTTGCTGCTGAAAGAATCATGGACAAAGGAAATTCTCAGATAGTCTTATGTGAGCGCGGCATTAGAACTTTTGACAGCAAATATACCAGGAATACTGCAGATATTGCTGCTATTCCTGTTATAAAAAAATTCTCACACCTTCCTGTAATTTTTGATCCAAGTCATGCTACAGGTAAATGGAATTTAGTAGCTCCATTAGCTAAAGCAGCTATAGTAGCCGGAGCCCATGGATTAATAATAGAAATACACCCTAATCCGGAAAGGGCTCTATCAGACGGAGCCCAGACTTTAAATTTTGAAAATTATAAAAAATTGTCAAAAGACCTGGAAAAGCTGTCACAAATGCTGTTTAACTCTTGAGCTTATCCAGCCTAGCTAAGACAGCTTTCTGAGCCTGGATTTTTTTATGAGCAACATTAAGATCTATCCAAAAACCTTCCATAGCCTTATGATTTGCAACAGCATCCCGTATGTTATAAATATTAAATTTAACTCTGTCAACTCCATCACCCCTCCCAAATGCTTCCACTTCAGCTGATGTCTTTACTCCAAGTTTCTCTGAAGCCTTATAAATAGAATCAACCACCCAGACAAATTTCATTATATTCTGTCTGACTCTTCTGTCCAGAGTTAACCGGTCGGTTTGTTTTTGACTAATTGTTTCAAAATTCTCAGGAAATAATAATTGTAGGCCCAGATCTGGATATGCCAGGTATTCATTATTGTTCATTAAAAATTCTACTTCAGAACTCAACTCAGGGTCTCTCTTAGGATGTATGATTCTTCCTATATTAGCGTCTGTAAGATTTTTTAATCCTGCAACTAACTGCTGGAGGTTTGATTTTGCGTTTAAATATTTCCTCTCATTATCTTTAATGGGTAGCGATAGTATTGGAGATCTGTCCTGTGCATACGGTAAAATGCTTTTCTCTTCAATATCTACCTGGTTTAACTCTTCCAGTTTTCCTTCGATTGATTCAAACGGCTCTCTAAATGCAACAAAATTTATATGTGCCTGAATTATTTTGTCAATTTTTAATAAAACAGTGCTTAAAGTATTTGTAAGTTTTTCAAACTTTTCTACTCTGGATCTATCCATTAAGCTAGCCTTCAGTGTTTCTATTTCTTCCTGGAGCAAGACATTTCGTCTGGCAGTTTCTTTTGCTTGCTCTAAAGCTGCTCCTTCTTGTTTTATAGACTCATCCACAACTAACTCTGCTTTTAAAGGTAACCTTGCAAACTGACTTACAATTTCTTCTACACTTTGTCCTCTATAATAAATTGGATCCGGATAACTTTCATAAACACTATACTTTTCTTCTTTGTTAAACCAGTCAAGAGGCTTATCCAGGCTTACTTCTTCAGGTAAGCCAGAGGAGTCGAGTTCAGGAAAAATCAATAGAAGAAAGAGTGAGTCATTTTCTTCCCGAGCTTGATCTGTATCCGGGATAGCTTCTATAAAAGCTATTTTGTCTTCATATCTAACATAAAGTTTATAGTCTGTTTTTTTTTGTTCTTTTAATTCACCGGGAATGGCACTTATAATTTTAAGCAATCCTAAGGGTATTTCTTTTATTGCATCATCTTTTATATCAAAGGTTATATTTTCAGAGCGTATTCGTTTAATCCATATTTGAATATCATCATGAGCGTATTGCACTGAAAATGTAGGCCCGTAAGCACCTCCTCCTGACCCTGCTGCTGAATCACCAGTAATTGCACCATCAGCGACAAATGAATCATTAGCAAACAAATCGTTTGGACCGCCCGGGTCCCGTATAAAATATACCCAAGGGGTGGAAAGGTTTTTTAAACAGTTTATTTTCATAGCAATTAAATTTTATCAGCCTTAAAAGTAAAGACTTGAATATTTTAAGCTTACTTAAATAATCTCCTTTAAGAAAATACCACACAAAAAGAGTATTTACCTTATCACAGATGTACTTACAATTTACTTGCTGGATTTTATTAACCCTGCTTTTTCAAATAAATTTGTACGATCAGAATCAAATTTTAGATCCACTTCATACTTACCAAGCGGCAAAAAAGAAAAACTAAAGAAATTAACCAGTGGTGTTTCGTCTTTTGTTTTTAAGTCTGCATAAATAATTTTCAATGCTTCACTATTTGCAAGAGCAACCGTCATAGAAAACTTAATGGTTGCTCTGTATCCATCCTCAAGCACAGGCCGAAAATCCGGTGGACTTAAAAATCCTGTGATACTTCCCTGTTTGGTAAATGATTTATTCTTCAAAAGAACCGATGGTTTTTCAGTTAACAATGAAAAAGGGCTGGTTTTGTCAGTTAAATCAATATTAGAAAAACCTTTTGATAAAGACAAATCTGCTTTTGATTTATTATTTATCACCTCTATGGGTTTTCCTGTATCATCAACGCTTGGAGCAAGGACCTGCTCAACAAAAGTATAATTTCTGCTTACTGTCAGACTGGAAAGTTTATCAGGCAGATACGATGATATCAGAAGACTGTCAAAAGCCGCGGTTTTAAATCTTTTCTTATTATTTATTTCAGAATCCGGATCGGAAAAGTTTTTAATTATAATATTGTTATTTATTGATAAATTGTACACATTTGATAAATTTTCATTTGCAGTTAAAGAAATATTACTCAGAAAAGTATCAAAACTCATGTTACTTAAAGTCAATGTAATAATAGCTTCGGTTTTATCCAGGGGCACACTGAAAGAATTATCATTTAATGTTTTATTTAATTCAATCGGGTTAGTTAAACTAAACATATTTTTTCTGTTTTTTTTCATAGTAGTTAAAATTTGTCCCAGATTTATACTAAAGCCGGAGTCGTTATTTTCAAAAAAATATTTTTGAGGAGAAGAAGCATTTATCTCAGCCGGTATATTTTTGGATTTAATATCTTCAGAGAATTCAAACACATAAGTATGCAGGAAAGAATTAAACCTCCCGGGAGTATATGAAAAGACTATATTTGGAGTAATCATTGAAATATCCTTATCTTTAAAAGAGTTTTTAAAGGTTATTATCGAGTTAACATTATTATTCACAAACGAACAATTAGTAAGTTCAGCAAGTTCAGACTTGCTGGCACTCTTTTTCTTTCCGATAAAACATAAATTTCCTACAGAAAGCAGGCTCGCAATATTTACAGATGGCCTTTGAAACCCAAGCGGTAAGCTGCTTCCATTGTCCAAATCAACATGTATATTGGTGAAGCTATCGCCGGGAACCAGCTGGGTATTCTCAGGTAATATTAAAGTAGCAGAATAAAAATCTCCCGGTTTCTGCAGATTGATCTTAAAACTTGTATCCTTATCTATCATTATATTTCCATATAGTTTAAATAGTTCCGTATCAGGACAAATTGCAGACGCTTGTTCAAGGTTAAACGCTTTAATAAGATCATCACATTTTGGGACTATCTCTTCAAAAATAAAATATGATTTCTGGGGATCAACCAGTGCAAACACTGTATCATCAATAAATTTATAAGTTTCAATTTCAATTCCATCATTTGAAAATATTTTTAATTTTGTGTTTTCGTCTTTTATCTTTGGAGAAGGAACCAGATGTAATATAAAGCCTGTCTTGTCAAGGGCAAAATTTTGATTTGTGTTTATAGTATTTGAATCTAAAGTAAAATCAATTTTTTTATTTAGGGCCCTTGCATTTACAGAAAGATTCTGAAACTCACTAGGCAAAGTTAATTCTGCCTGACCATAAGACGGCTCACAAGTTATTAAAAAAACAACCAGAAGCAGAGCCATACCGTATGACTCTATTCGAATTAAACATTTCAAATCAAGCATATCAGGCAGTTTAATTACTGGGCTTAAACTCTGCATCTATTACATCATCATCGGAACCTGATGCCTTCTTAGCCCCAACAGGCTCCTGGTCAGTACCGGGAGAGGGATGGCTTTTTTCGTGTTCTGACTGAGCAGTTTTTGTAGCAAGTGCATATGCAGCTTCCTGTAAATCCTTAGTCAGATTTTTTATTTTATTAATGTCTGCCTTGTCTTTTATAGCCTGTCTCAGATCACTTAATAACTGTTCAACCTTTGCTTTTTCGGTCTGAGGAATATTATCCTTTAGCTCGGATAATTGTCTTTCAACACTGTAAACAAGGCTGTCAGCTTTATTCCTTTCTTCTACTTCTTCTTTTCGTTTTTGATCCTCGGTAGCATGTGATTCAGCAGATTTAACCATCTTGTCTATTTCATCTTTGGTTAAATTGGTTGATGCTGTAATGGTAATTTTTTGCTCTTTTGAAGTAGTCTGATCTTTTGCTGCAACACTTAAAATACCATTTGCATCAATATCAAATGTAACTTCAATTTTTGGAATCCCTCTTGGTGCGGATGGTATACCTTCCAGATGAAATTCGCCTAATAATTTATTATCAGACGCAATCGGTCTTTCACCCTGATAAACCTTTATATCAACTCTTGTTTGGTTGTCGTCAGCAGTACTGAAAATCTCTGATTTCCTGGTCGGGATTGTGGTGTTTCTTTCAATTAATTTTGTAAAAACTCCTCCAAGAGTTTCAATACCCAGACTTAGCGGTGTAACATCCAGTAAAACAACATCTTTAACTTCACCAGCCAGTACACCAGCCTGAATTGCTGCCCCTACAGCTACAACTTCATCAGGATTCACTCCTTGATTTGGTTCTTTCCCGGTCAGCTCCTTAACTAATTTTACAACTGCAGGAATTCTGGTAGAACCACCTACTAAAACTATCTCATCAATCTGGCCTGTGTTTAATTTTGAATCATCCAGAGCCCTCTTTACAGGCCCTCTTACTCTTTCAAACAGATCATGACAAAGATCTTCAAATTTTGCCCTGCTTAATTTCATCTCAAGGTGCTTCGGTCCATTTTGATCAGCTGTAATAAATGGAAGACTTATAGTGGTTTCCATAAGAGTTGAAAGTTCAATCTTTGCTTTTTCACTTGCTTCAGTTAACCTTTGAAGCGCCTGTCTGTCTTTTTTTAAATCAATCCCTTCAAGCTTATTAAATTCTTCACTAACCCAGCTGACTATTTTCTGATCAAAATCATCTCCGCCCAGTCTGGAGTCTCCGCTGGTAGCTTTAACTTCAAATACACCATCTCCAACTTCAAGAATACTTACATCAAAAGTTCCGCCACCAAGATCAAAAACAAGAATTGTCTCATCGCTTTTTTTATCAAGCCCGTAAGCCAGAGCTGCTGCAGTAGGTTCATTTATTATTCTCAGTACATCAAGCCCTGCAATGGTACCTGCATCTTTAGTAGCCTGTCTTTGACTGTCATTGAAATAAGCAGGTACAGTTATTACTGCACTTGTAACTTTTTCACCGATATATTTTTCTGCATCTTCTTTTAATTTCCTTAAAATCATTGCAGAAACTTCCTGAGGCGTATATTCCTTTCCGTCAACCTCCACTACGACTGCATTATCCTTGCCTTTTTTTGTCCTGTAAGAAACATATTTACGTTCTTGCTCGGTTTCATCGTAAGTATGTCCCATAAAACGCTTAATACTTGAAACAGTTTTTTCAGGATTTAGTTCTCTTTGTCTCTTTGCAATTTGACCAACCACTCTTTCTCCTGTTTTTAAAAAACCTACAACAGAAGGAGTAGTTCTATTTCCCTCTGCATTAGGAATTACAGTTGCATTGCCACCTTCCATTACTGCAACTACAGAATTTGTAGTTCCTAAATCAATCCCGACAACTTTACCTTTTCTTTGATTCATTTCTTACTCCTCTTATCCACTTCCTATTTATATTTATAAGATATAAATCAACATATCTCTAAAGTATTCATGTTCTTTTAATTTTTCCGTTTCATATCTGCATATTTTTGATACTTTTATACCATAATAGTTATTACCATTCCTTAAATTACCAGTAAAACAACCTGATCTGTTATTACTCAGGTGGCTCTTGTGTCCTATATCCAAGCTGGGACAAGTTAGAACTCGAAGTTGTATTACAAAAATGGTTTATAGCCTGCTATGAAATACAGGACTTGCGCAAAGTTAGCATATTTAAAACTGGCTGTTTAACCGTGGCAATGTATTTTTGCTCACCTCGCTTATGCTCGGATGTCGCAAATAATACATTGCCACTGACGCGCCAGTTTAGTTAGATGATATATGTGTAAGACCTGAAATAAAACAACTTACTAAGAATAGTTTTCAACAAATAAGCAGAAAGCATGATTTAGTTTATGCTTTTAAAGTTAGCGTTAGCAAATTAAGATAACAAACCAAGACAGAACACAGGAGAAAGAAAATGTCATATACAATAGTTAGTGATGTTTGTGAAGCAAAGGGAGATTGTATACCAGTATGTCCGGTTGATTGCATACACTGGATTAAAGATAAGAAATGGACAAATGCCAAAGGTACTCCATCTACTTATATAGATAATGAAACCTGCATAGACTGCGGAGCCTGTCTGGCTGCATGCCCTGTAGAAGGCGCTATTATCGATGAATGGAAGCCTGAACTGCAAAAATTATAGTTTCAAACAAACAGCTTGATTTAAAAAACCTGCACCAGATGCAGGTTTTTTAGTTTCAGGGGAAGCCCTGCTTTTTTATTTTAGATCCTGGGGATAACTGTATATGGAAAAAATCAACATAAAAAAATGAAAGAATCACTCAATACATTAGGAGTTAAATCTTCAGGCTTGGAAGATATAAAAAAAATTGGATTAAAAAAAAAGAATGACGAGCAAATCCTAAGTGAAATTGAGCATATAAATAATCCTGAAGAAAAAGAAAAGCACTTAAGACAGTTATTAGAAAAGAAACCACACGGTTTTGTAAAACCAAAACTTCTTCTGGCTGAACAGGTCAAAAACAAAGATCTTAAATATTCTTTTGATTTAATTATGTCTGCCGCCCAGTCGGCTCCTGCCAAACCGGAATGCTATCTTTTGCTGGCAGAAATTGCGTTTGAAAATAAAGCATGGTTAATTGCAAATAATTGCTGTGAAATTGTCAAGTGGCTGTATTCAGCAGCTAAAGGCCATAAGAAAGAAACTCTTTCACAAGCCGAGACATTACTTATTCAAATTAAAGAAAAAATCAAAATTAAAGAATATGACAGTTCACAAAACAAATTTTGGATAAATAAAAATCCGGATAAATTTTGGATTTTGGAAAAACTATACTTCCAGTCAGAAATTAAAGAATTAACAGAACTTTGTTTTAAGCTTCTGGATTTGTTTCCGGAAGATATAAAAAATTATGATGTTGTATATAAATCTCTTACATTAGGGAGCAGTAAAGAGAATTTTGAAAGATTTATCCGGTATGTAGAGAGTAATTTAAAAAATGATCATTTAAGCAAAAATTTATTTCTTGGAATGGTTTATTATCATTATTCTGATTTTCCAACATCCATGGAATATTTAAAAAGCGCCCTGAGAATAAATCCTTTACACTCAAAATCATTATTTTATCTGGCACTCAATCACCTGATGACCAATAATGTAAAGGACTTTGTCAAAACAAGTGAAATAATTTTACCTGAATCAGAAGCAGCATTTATTGCACTTTATTTTATATTTTGTGCAGCCTGTAATACTGAACTTGAAAAAACAGAATTCCCGAATCATAAAAATATAGCAAGAGAAATTTCACCAATACTTGAAAAACTTTTACAATGCGGTCAGTCTGAAGCAGTTTCAGTAATTGAAAATCAGTTTAGAAAATTAAGTTACAATTTAATTATTCCATACTGGCAACTATATTTAGCAGAAGTCTATATCAAACGAAATCTTTTAAACAAAGCAAAAGAAACATTGAACGGTTGTACAGATCCGGATGCACACAGATTAAATTCGTGGATTTACAGACTTGAAGGAAAAGATGATCTGGCAGAATCTGAATTATTAAAACACAGACTGAACTGGAAACCGGATGGTGATTCAGGATTTTATTGCCAGATGGTTAATTTAAATCTTCCGGACAAGTCGCCGGACAATATAGACGGAATATTTAAACATCTGGAAGATGCCTATAAACAGATAAAAGAAATTATTAATCAGATAGAGCTTGAATACGGGTTAAATAAAATGACCTGTATGGAAACAGGCTGTCAGGACTGTTGTAAAAAAACATTTCCTCAGTTAACTTACACTGAATATCTTTATATGCGGGACTGGTTTGAGAAGCAGTCTGAAGAATTTAAAAACAAGATTGTCATTGAATCTGTAAAAATAGTAAATCTGTACAAAAATGAATTTAAAAAAGATCCGCCATTTATGGCAGGAGAGGTGGTTTTTAATAAATATTATCCTGTAGGTTTTACTTTTGATTGCCCGTATTTAGGGGATAATAAATGTAATATGTACGAAGCAAGGCCTTTTGGCTGTCGTGGCTATGGCTATTCAAGTTATGATGGAATAACTTTTAAAGGATGTAATTATTTTTATGAGCAATTCAGGGCTGCTACCAAATTAAATCATGTACGAAAAGTCTTAAGTGCAGCTTCATTTTTTAATTTCGTAAAACTAACAGATAACAAATTAATCGGTCAGAAAGTTATGGCCCCCATCCCAGTCTGGTTTGCACAGAGTCATGAAGAGACGATGAAAAAAGTCAAAGAAGCTATAGCTAACTCAGAAACAATGGCTTTACATCCTTAACTAAAATACCACTTACAATTTTAACTTTCCCGATTTTTTCTGCCGGCAAAATAAACTTAAATTTCCCATCTTTATTTTTTTTATCCAAAAGCATTGATTTTATAATCTTATTTAAACTAAAAGGACATTCAATCTTTACAGGCAAGCCATAGTCAGAAATTAAACTTATTACAGAATTCATAATCTCTTCTGAAATAAGATTTTGTTTAAATGCCAAAGTGCTTGCAAAACATATACCAATACTAACTGCTTCACCATGAGTGTATTTTTTATAATTAAACGCCTGTTCAATACCATGAGCAAAAGTGTGTCCAAGATTTAGTATGGCTCTCAGACTTGATTCTCTTTCATCTTTACTCACTACCTGCGCTTTAACAAACGCTGAGTAATAAATTATTTGAAGCAGCTCTTTTGAATATAATCCTAGAATTCTTCCTCTTTTATTTTTTAAAAACTGGAAAAAACTGCTTTTTGAAAATTTTACTTTTGCTGTGTTTTCAAGCAAAGCATACTTTATTACTTCCCCCATACCAACCAGAAATTCTTTTTTTGACAAAGTTTTAAGAGTTTTTGGATCAATAATTACAATCTTTGGCTGATAAAAAGTACCAAGTAAATTTTTCCCTTCTTTTATGTTAATGGCTGTTTTACCACCGATGGCAGCATCAACCATTCCAAGCAAAGTAGTAGGAATGCAAATAAAATTAATACCCCTGTAATATACTGAAGCGGCAAAACCGGTTAAATCACTTACAACCCCTCCGCCAACTGCACAGAAGGAATCGCTTCTTTCAAATTTGTTTTTAATGGCAAAGTTTACTATTTTCAACAATGAACTTAAATTTTTATATTCTTCTCCCGACTGCAGTACTAAAATAAAAACTTTAAATCCTTTTTTAACTAAGCTTTTATGTACTTTTTTAATCCATACAGAAGGAATTTTATTCTGGGTTACCAGTAATATTTTTTTACCAATTTTAAGCTTGCTTAGATAATTCCCGCTTAAAGCTAAAATATTTTCCTTAATAAAGATGTTATAACTTTTTTCTTTTAGATTAACTTTTATTGCTTTTTCAGTCATTATTTTCATTTCTTATGAATTAATTCTACTGCTTGCATTTAACAAATTAACGATTTCATCTGCGATTTGATCTATTTCCTTGCCTTCTGTATCAATCTGAAAATCTGCCTGAGTATACATTGTTTTTCTTTCATTAAATATTTCTTCCAGCTTTTTAACAGGATCTTCTTCATTAAGCAACAATGGTCTTATCCTTTTACCTTCAATTCTTTTATAAAGGGTTGCTGGTGAGGCATATAGAGCTATTATCCAGCCTGATTTTTTAAGATAATGAAAGTTTTCAGGATCCTTTATGACTCCTCCTCCTGTTGCAATTACAATTCCAATATACTGGGATATTTTTTTTATCACTTCCTTTTCAAAGGCTCTGAATTTACTCTCCCCATCCTGTTCAAAAACTTCAGCTGTAGTTTTACCTATTTTTCTTTCTATATATCTGTCAGTATCTATAAATCGTCTGCCAAGTTTTTTTGCAATTGTACGACCTATTGCTGATTTGCCGGAACCCATCAGACCAACTAAAACTATGTTTTTTGCTTCATCTATGATTTGCATGATTTTGTTACAAACTATTCAATTTTACAACCTTTTGACAGTTTTTGTTTTAGTATCATCAAATTGTCTCCTTAATTTCCCTATCATATAATTAAAGTTAAGCATTACCAACAATATGCAAAATCCGGAAGAAACAATTACAAAAAAAATTATTTTAAAACCAACAGCAAATACTGTGAATTACAATGCAAACAATGATAATTTTTTATTATTGCCACAGTCTCAGGAAGCTGAGCAGGCAGTTCTCGGTGCAATTTTTGCCCAGAGTGATTGTCTGAATAAAATAATTGAGCTCTTGCCAAATTCAAATTATTTTTACAGACCGGCACATCAAATTATTTACGATGCAATTTTAAAGCTTTACGACAGAAATGAAGCTATTGATCCATTGACAGTTTCTGAATACCTGCAAAACAAAGATCAGCTTGAAGAAATCGGAGGAAGATATTACCTTGGCCTTTTACTTTCACACTCGCCTCTTGCAATAAACGCTGAAAGATATGCTCAGATTGTAATGGAAAAATTTCTTCTCAGGGAAATAATTTTCACAGGAAATCAGATTGCAAAAATCGGCTATGAAGAAGCCCAGGCAGAAAAAGCCATTGAAAGATCGGAACAATTAGTTTTTAATTTAGGACAAAAAAGGGCAAGCCAAACCCTTACCCCGATAAGCAACCTCGTTAACTCTACATGGGAAAGACTGGAACAAAGAGAACAAAACAAAGGAGAGCTTCTTGGTTTAGATACCGGCTTTTATGACTTAAATGCACTAACTTCAGGTCTGCAAAGATCTGATCTCATTGTTATAGCAGCCAGGCCAAGTATGGGAAAAACCGCACTCTGTTTAAATATTGCAGAATATGTAGGAGTTGTTCATAAAAAAATTGTAGCCATGTTCAGCATGGAAATGTCAAAAGAACAAATTATTCAGAGGATGGTCTGCAGCCGTGCTGCTGTAGATGCAAACAAAATGCGCTTTGGGCAGCTGCAACAGGATGACTGGACAAAACTAGGAATAGCATTTGGAGATCTTGGTGATGCACAAATTTACATAGACGATACTGCTGTTTTAAATGTAATGGAAATCAAGGCAAAGGCCAGAAGATTAAAGGCAGAACTTGGAGATCTTGGGCTCATCATCATAGACTATCTCCAGCTCATGGAGGGACAAAGACCTGATAATCGGGTTCAGGAAATATCAGATATTTCACGTGGGTTAAAAGCACTGGCAAGAGAGCTGGATGTACCGGTAATTTCTATAAGTCAGCTCTCAAGAGCAGTTGAAGCCAGACAAAACAAAAGACCCATGCTCTCAGACTTACGTGAAAGCGGTTCTATAGAGCAGGACGCTGATATAGTTATGTTTATTTATCGTGATGAATACTATAATCCCGAAACTCCGAATAAAGGTGAAACAGAAGTGATTATAGCCAAGCAGCGTAATGGCCCTACAGGAAGAATTACACTTTTATTTCAGCCAAATATTACAAAGTTCAGGAATCCTGCAAGAACGTTTGTATAGAGACGCCTAAAGGGACTGTCGCACATCTACTTATGTAATCTCGCTGTCTTCAAAATTATTTCCACTACTTTGTCGTACTTAATTCCGGCACAGGCAGCCTGAGCAGGGAGATCGCTGATATCTGTCATTCCCGGAAGTGAGTTTACCTCTAACATGTAAGGAATATTTTTTTCATCCAGCATCACCAAATATTTATAGAATCTTTTACTTTGCCTGGTTGTTTTTAAGTATGCAAGATATTCTTCTGAACCAAGAGTTTCTAATTCCCTAAGCTTATGGGTTGTTTCTGTATATTTTAACGATGCAACTAAAAATGTTCAACCTATAACAGATTTAACTCGTTGATTTTCTGACTTGTTCAAACGCAGCAATTATATTTTCTTGGGTCAACTCAAAAGGTGTAAGTTCTTCAAGAGCTTTCTTTATTTGTTTTGGGGTTAATCCTTCAGAAGTTTTTGTTATTTTAATAAAATCAAAATCACCTATCAGTTTCTTCTTACCTGATTCTTCTAATCTTGATGTTCTGTCTTTCATATAATCTAGACGTGCTTGATCCACTTCTTCGTCTTTTGCTTTTATCGGTTGTTCCCGTATCTTATGAAGTAAAAACGATTTTTGATCAACTCTACCACCTCTAATTGCACCGAAACTAACATAGCGAAATAATGTTTGTTTAGCCTCATCACTATATCCACTCTTATCCAAAAGAGCAGTATCTATTTCTTCAGCGGGTGGTTTATCTGTTGCCATGATTAGAATTACTCTTGGAGCCTCATTATGAAGCTTATCTAAATTAGACAAAAAAGCTCCAGTAAGATTTTCCTCCTCTGGTGTAGGAGGTTTTGATTTATCTCTTCCTTGATCTTCTTTTCTGGGTACTAAAAGCTTATCTGCATCACCAAAGAAAACAACACAAGGATTATTTGCCATTGCAAAATCTACAAAGTTTTCTATAGTGCCAGTTTTTCCATTAGGTAACTTAATAGTAACGTCAAATCCTGTTATAGAATCAGATTTTTTTGAATGCACTGAATCCTTATTTATTTCAAATAAGCCAATCCCTAGTTGGTTAGCAAGAGCCTTTGCAAATAATAATTTATTTGCTTCTGGTGGTCCAGAAAGAATAAAGCCACGTTGTTTAGCTGTGTTAGAAAGGATATCAACTGCATTTGGTAGAACCAAATCTTTTAGACCAACATTATCAACATATCCTTCTTCATTAAAACAATAAGTAAGCTTATGATGTAGTGCTAATGCTTGTCCTGGAACAGAAGCTGTGGACGGATTTGTAAAAAACTCAATGTCTCTTGCCTGTTTAAAGCTTGTTTTATCATGTGCGATTCTTTTACTTACTTCTAGAAGAGAATCTTTGTTTTCTTGATTTAAATAATTTTTAAACACTACTGGTTTATCATTACCAACTTTAACTTTCTTTTCAAGCAAGGTGTTTAAATATGTAAAAAAGAACAAACCCATCTCTGCATTATTTTGAGTGAGTTTTTCTCCTTGAACCTCAGAATCTAACTTCATAAACCTTAAAGCAGCATCAAGCTTAGAATTTAAATCTTCCTGTGAATCAAACTTATTACCTGAAATTAAAGTTTTTAATATATTACCTTTGTTTGATAAACTTACATTATCCATTCGTTCTTGTGTTAAAGAGTCAAAACATTTTCTTAGATCAGCTTCTGACATTTGACATAGAGTACCAGTCCAATTTTTAAACTCAACAAATTTAAGATCGTTTTGTTCTTTTATCTTTGTAAGTTTTGCTGCTTCAGTGTCCCAGTCTTCTCGTGGAATTGATGTAGCCTCTTGTAAGATAGACTTTATAGTATCAACTCGCGGGCTATAATTATGAGGATGATGTTTATGTTCATCCAGTTCATCTTTGAGGGCATCAACTAACTCTTTTCTTAGTTCATAAGCTTTTAACCTTAAATGGGCAGGTACCATTTCAATAGATGTCCTTAAAAATAAAGAATCATCAGGAGTTAATTTTCTGCCAAATGGATTTTCTTCTACTAGAGTTGCTAAAATTTCTCTATACATACTTAAACGGTAATCATTTGACCTTTGAATTTCAGGTATCTTACATACTTGAACGGGGAATTTCCAATTTCTAACCAATATTCTTCTCATAGAACTTTTAGATTCTTCATCAATTGTTGGGAAATTATGTGATTTTTCAAGTAAGCTAACAAACACTCCAAGAACATCTTCCCGATACCAGCCAGTTTCTTGGGTTAGGTTTGCAATTCCAACATACTCATCTAATTCTTTTGTCATTTTTGGGGGACTAAATAAATTATCAGCCAGTGCTTTAGCAATACCAGTATGAGGTTTAGTATAGTAGTTCCAACCATACTCTCTTTTGTTTATGCTACGCAATACTTCAACATCAGTTCTTTGGTAAAGTCCTTCTAAAGCTGAAAAAAGACCTCTTAATGTTAGTCTTATTCCATTCAAGTTTTCATCTGTTAAATCTCTACTATGGACAATGAGCTCTCTTAATACAAGTTCTACTTCTTTTGTAATCTGTTGAGGATTTTTCAATGAACCTTCTGTAATATTCTGGATTGCTTTTTCTTTTGCAGTAGAATTGCGTGATAGAAGATCAATATTCCAGTATGGTCCTAACGATTGAATTGCATTATCAGTTAATTCTTGCCCATGAACGGTTTCTTTACTAAAGTCAGGGAAATTGTTAATTATAAATTTTGTAATTTGTCCTAAGTCAATAGCGGTACGTATGCCACTTATCAAAGAGCCTAAATCCATTGCAGCTTGGCTCTCTATACTAAGATTTTTTTTTGCTTCTTGGATGGCTAGTATTCTTTCTTTTAATGAGGTATCTATTTCTGAAACTTCAGGTGCTTGCAGATTACTATTGCCAACAGTTTGTTCACTAGTTAAAGATGTTGTTGCACTTGCTTCAGGCTCTTTTTCAAAAGGCTCTGGAGGCTTGACTATTGGTAGAACTTTGTTTAGCTTATCCATAAGTTATTAATAAAGCTTATAGCCTTTCTTTTTTATAGTCAATAAGGTAAACCCTTAGGAAAAATTAAGAAAAAATATGGGCAAACCCTTTAAAAGTGAATACTTAAGTGGATTTCTAAATTTTAAGCACTACTTGAGTTCTTCTTCTTAATCTTTAAGTGTTAGAATAAAACTACTTTAACAATTTAATTTATTTAAGAAATTTATCAGTGGCTAAATGAGCATTTTTACTACATCTTTTAATAATATAAGTAGGCCAATACGTCTTGAAAACAGTATTGAGACAGCTTTAAATAAAAATAGAGGTTTTAACTTTCGAGTTCAAGGAATTGTTTATTCAGCACTTAATTATGGGAAAAAAGTTATTCCTGCTTTTATTAAATGCCTCAAGGATAAACATGAAGTTGAAGGGATAAGAGGGTGGGCAGCATGGGGAATTGGTGAAACAGCAAGTTTAGATGTTGTTAATGAGCTTTCCTATTTATTAAAAAATGAAAGAAGCACGCGTGTTTATAAATCAATTCAAGAAGCAATTGAAAAAATAGAATCCAGAAAAGTAGAAATAAATACTTCTTGCTCTGAGCCAATAGAAGCAACCAGTTATGAATCAAGTCCTCTACAACCAATAATTATTAGTCCTGATGTACAAAGATTTTTGCACGAACTACGAAGTTGCTCTAAGGGATGGAATTTATTTGCACAATGGGATGATGTTAAATCCTTAAGCAAAAAACATCAGAACCTAAGAGAGGAGGAATTAATACCTGTTCTTTTCCAAATATCCCAATCAAACAACACTCCCTTAGATAAAGTTCAATTGAAGTTAAATGCAGGTCAAGTGCTTGATAAAATTGGTGAAGCTAAGAGTGCTAATGAATTACTTGGGTACTTTAGGAATAAAAATCAAGATTTATTTCTTAGGATATGGGCTGGTGGTAAATTAGTAGATCAAGATATTCCTGGACTAAATAATGTATTAATTTCTGTTGTTGAAGATAAGGATGATTTATGTATACTTCGTTTAACAGCTCTGATGCTCTTAGCAGAAAAGAATGACCCTAAAGTAGAACAATTACTTCTTAAAGTGCTAAAAGCTAATAATCCTTTGTTTATACTAAGTATCATTCCTGCCAAAGAGAACGTTGAAAATAAAGAAGTTAAGAAAATAATTGATGAGTTATTAGAAGATGAAAACTTTGTGCAGAGATTGAGTCTTGATATGCTTGCTCAAATAGGTGCTATGGAAATAGGCTTGTCAAACCTTTTAAAGGAAAGGATCCCATTTACTGAAGATGATCTGGAGCCTGAGTTTGTACAAGCTTGTTGTGAGGCTAGTGAAAAAGCTCAGTCTCTGTTACCAAAAGTATGGTTTTCTCCAATGAAAGAATGAAGCATTATTAGTAATGAGTACTCTACAGGTAAAAAAGTCAATGCTGCTTATAAAGCGATGAAAAAGATCGAAAGCGTATTCCAATTTGAAAAATCTAAAAAGTATAATAGTAATATTGATTTTTTTTGCATTAAAGAAACAGCTAAATGATAAAAAACAATCTACAGGTGATGCAACATTTCAAACTAATCTTTCACGAGCTTTAGAAAAAATTAATAGTGCAATTGAATTATGTTTAAAGGAAAAACCTGTCCAGGATGTTAACTGGGGGACTTCTTTAGAGTTAAATATAAAAATTGCTAGCTTAATAGAATTATTAGAACGTTCACAATCCAATAAACTTGCTATCCTAAATTTACTTGGAGTACAAAATGGAAATAGTGTCAGCCTCTCAGACCTGGGAAATGTTAGCTTAGATAAAGCATTAACTGATTCAAATAAAGCTAAGTTGCGACAAGTTTTAAAAGCAACTGTTTATTCTAGACCTGTTACTCAAGGGCTTTTCTTGAAGCCTGTTCCATCTACTCCTGAAGGGAAAGCATTCTTGCTTTATAGGGCATACAAAAGTGACCTACCTCCTTATAAATCTTTTAAAGATTACTATGGGATGAATGATTTAAAGCAGTATGCTCTAAAATTTGCAGCAGCTGTGGTTATTTCTAAAAAAGCTTCAAGAGGACTATTACTTTCTGGAGAACCTGGTACAGGAAAATCAATGTTTGCAAGTGTTTTAGCAAATGAGCTTGCTTTACCTTTAATAGTAATTAAGAGTAGTGAAGCAGCAAATTTAAGTGCCTACCTGGACGATATTAAAAATACTGGTTGTTGTGTAGTTTTAGTAGATGAAGTAGAAAGAATTGCAAAACCATCAAGTGGGGATTCAAGAATTCTTGGTTTCTTTGAAGCTCTTCAAAAGCTACCGGTAATAACAATAGCAACTACTAATTCACCAGCTACAGATATGATCGAGGGTATGGTTATTAATCAAGATGGAACATCAGCTGCAATTGATAAAGTTTTGGTTCAAAATATTCACCCCGATTGTTTAAAGACTATGCAACCATGTTATTTTTTTCATAGAAAATCTGTGGGTTCTGATTTTGCAAAACAGTATTTGGAGCAAATAATAAAAACAGAAAAAAAGCCTAACATAGAAAATTTAGGACTAATTTCGACCTTAGGAAAAGGATTAACTCCGTTTGATATTATGACTGCAATTAATCAAGAGATCGGCTCAGAGCTAGAGCCAGCTAAAATAATTTCTACATTAGGTAAGCTTCAACTGGGCAGACCCAGAATTTTAACTTATGCTCAAGAAATAAAAAAAATAACAAGTATTGTAGGATTTGAAGAGACATTAAAAATAAAAGGCGAGCTTGATTTTAAAAAGCTTGCGTTTATTGCTGAAGATATTCCAATTGATAAAATTGAAGAGCTTGTACGTGGTTGTACTGCTGGAATTGATCAAGATTCCTTGTTGGCTTTATTCTGCAAAGACTCAGGCTTTGATACCGGGGTTTTACAAGTATTGAAGGGTGTTTGAGTAGAACCTGGAAGCCCTAAAGGGCTTAAAAAAGAGTTCTTAAAATTGAAATGGCGTAACAAAGAAAAACTGGAACAACAAGTTGTTGCTCTTTCAGGGAAAAGGAAACAGCTTGTAGTAGCAGGTTAAAAAAAGAAATACCTCCCAACTAATCAAGATTGTAAAAGATTGTAAAAGTTTATTATGGTACGCCTAAAGGGACTGTCGCACATCTACTT
>Ga0156182_127_pt1 | contig 23459 bp, 24 predicted proteins | sample RifCSPlowO2_12_FD_107835 | JGI IMG/M metagenome (GOLD analysis project Ga0156182, IMG submission 107835) | Candidatus Melainabacteria bacterium RIFCSPLOWO2_12_FULL_35_11
ATCTTAAAAAAAGGTATAAAACTCTTTGATGAAGTTTCACTTGATTTAATCAGTAAGTTCTTCTCTCACAGAAGACATTTAAACGGACTTGATTTTAAAGTAACAAATCATGAGTTTTACACAGATGAAGTCGAAGAATCTCAAGCTGAAGATATTGAATTAGCTGTAGTATAAAAATAAAAAGGAGAAAAAATATGAACATAAATGAAAGCGTGTTAAGGACAAAAGAGGAAGCGAGGCTTGCCTGATTCATTCAGCAAACCTTCGCTTGTGTCATTGAAGAGAATTCTGTGGACCTAAGGAGACTCGAACTCCTGGCCTCCTCCGTGCAAGGGAGGCGCTCTACCAACTGAGCTATAGGCCCGGTTCAGAATTCACTGAATCAGAATGATTCAGTGAGATATTATAGCGTTTTTATTTGAAAAGTTCCTGAAATCCTTTTGTGTTAGTTATTTCATCTTCTAATTCAGGAGCAAAAACAAGACATGTTTTAACAATGTTTTCCTGACTTAATGCCTTTACTAATCCTGATACTTCTGAAAGCTCTCTTACTATTCCATTATTTTGCTTTATAAAAATTGTTTTACTGGTTTTATCTGTAACCTGATAAGGCTCGTATGGCGTTGAAGCTGATTGTTCTATGCCCAGATAAAAATTTGGATCAAAACCCTTGTTTTTTGAAACTGGTTTTAGCTTTTCCAATACCTCAGTAATTTTATCTGTGATAACTTCCTGGCGAAATTCAAGTGACTTAAATAAATTACGCACTGTAAAACGATTAGATAAGTCTTTTAAAACTTTTTCACCTGTTGGATCTTCTGATATATCCTGAATACAGGACATAAGATAAAAATCATCCATACGTAAAACAGGTTTATCATCAGCATTTAGCCAATCATATAAAACAGTGTTAATGGTTTTTGGGTTAATTTCTTTTAGTCTTTCAATAATTTTTCTAAGTAAAAAATCACAGGCAAGATTTTTTTTATGCTGGTAAACCTGCTGGTACATGGAATATCTGGCATGCAAGTAGTGAATTACTGCATCCAGTCCTATATTTTCATTTATAACCAGCCGTTTACTTTCTTTATCAACTTCAAAAGAAGCAATAATTCTTTCTGACCCTGTCAGCCCATAGGGTACACCGACATAATATGAATCCCTGTGCAGGTAATCCAGCCTATCACAATCCACATAGCTTGAAATAATCTGACTTAAAATGCGGGATAATCCGGTTTCTTTGCCACTCATAATTTCAATGACATCGCTTAGAAAATTTTTATCAAATTCTATAAGAAACTTATGAACCTTCGAATCACCCTGAATAATTTTTCTGGTCCAGTCTTCATGATTAAAACTTAAAAGCTTTTCAGAGGTATGACTAAACGGGCCATGGCCAATATCATGTATCAATGCAGAAACCAGTATTCTGGCTTTATATTTATTTATTTCTTCAAAGTTATCCGAGAGGTGAGCTATTATTTTTTTTGCAATGAACATAGCGCCTATGCTGTGGCCAAAACGGGTATGTTCAGCACCATGAAAAGTAAACCAGCCTAAACCCATCTGACGAATTCTTCGTAGCCTCTGGAATTCTTTGGTATCAATTATCTGTGTAAGTAAATAATCTATCGGATCATTTAAATTAAACTTAATTGGCCCATGTATTGGATCTAAAAATGTTCTTTGTCTGTAACTGGCTTTTAATGTCATTAGTTCGTATGGTCAATAATATCTTAATAAAAAAGGAAGTCCGGGGTTTCTACGAATGCTGGGGGTTAACCGGAATTGGTTTTGATGGTCTTTGCTCATCCTGGTTTTCTTCCTGACCAGATGGCCGTTGATTTTGCTTATTTCCAAATTTACTTTCAATAAAAGAGCATCCATAGCAACTGGTCATTAAAAACATTGAAACAGCTAAAATTAAAAACAATTTATTCATAATGCTTAAATTATAACCCGATATATTCTCCCTGTACAATAAGAGACTTTTTTATTTAGCACTTCCTCAATTATCTTACTGTATTTTTTAACATCACCTTCCCCTATCAAACTGTCAATCACCTGTTTTGTTTTTGAATCAATGAAGATAACTATACCGGTATATCTTTGTGAATTGTAAATTTGTTCTAAACCAAGTGCTTTTGCTATCCTCATTGATTTAATATGTGTAAAAGGATTTGAAAGATCATGTTTTAAAAAAGCTATATCCGGATTTTGTGAATAATCTGATTTAAGTTTTTCAACTGTCGGTTCAATCAATTTGCAGGTACCACACCCGTCATGATAAACATCTAAAAGTATTAATTTTGAATCATTTACTTTGGTTATTATTTTTTGTATATTTTCTTTTTCAGCTGTTGACTGAAAATTTAAGTTACTGCAGCCGGAAAATAAGACAATAAGCAGCAAACTTAAAAGAAAAGATTGTATTTTTACTAATTGCATATTAAGATTATATTGTATGGAAAACTTTATTAGCCACTTTGAACAGGCTGTTTCTGATTTTTTAAAAGGAACTCATGGATTTCCACTGCCTTTACTGGTCTTACTTTCCTTTGGTGGCGGTCTTGCAGCAAGTTTAACCCCGTGTGTGCTTGCAATGCTGCCTATGAACTTAAGTTATATTGGCACAGCTAATATTACATCAAAATTGGACGCATTAAAAAAATCCTTGTTTTTTGTTTTAGGTGCTGCACTTATTTTTAGTTTACTCGGGCTTTTTGCTTCTTTCGCAAGTTTTATTATGATTGAATATCGTGGATATGTACACATGGCTATTGGAATATTTGTTTTATACATGGCATTATCCGAGTTTGAAATAGTAAAACTTCCTCTCCCGCAGTTTGTTACACATATACCTCATGGAGGACCGTTTATAGTAGGCATGGCATTTGCACTTGTCAGTTCACCATGTGCAAGCCCGATTTTATTTGCAATTTTAGCTATGTCCAGCACCGCTGGTTCATTAATAGGCGGAACGTTAATAATGATTGCATATTCACTGGGCTATACAGGTATAATCTTCATAACAAGCTTATTTGCAGGCATAGCTAAGCAATTAGATTATTTTAAAAAACATTCAAAAATTATTTCTACTATAAGTGCAGGTATCCTTGGAATTATTGGCGTGTTTTATTTGTATTCTGGAATTAAGTGGTTTACAGGTTAAATCAATATCCTGCTTTTCTTTAGAGTTTTTATTAACTTCATAGCTTCTTTTTCAAAATTTTTATAATTTTTTTTATCTATTTTATAAGCATTAGCTAAAAAATATATAACCATATCAATTGAAAACCTCGATTTTAAAAGCTCTATAAATGCAAGACTGCTTGTAGAAAGTTCAAAAAATCTTACACTAAAATCGTTTGGATCACGATAAATTAAAACAATTGTTCTTTGTTTATATATTTTTCCCAAAGGTTGATTATTTTCAATCATTTCCACAATATCAGGAATAGCGTATTGAAAAGTACAAATTTCATGCGCCGGATTTAACAAAAATATCTTGCTTTTTCTTCTGGTTCTCCGATTCTCCAGCTCTTTAATTCTTTTTCTCTCATAAATATCTACCTCAAGCCATTCATAACGTGCAAGCTCACTTATAAAAGGATGTTTTTGTAAGATGTCTTTTCTGCGAGACAAATATTCAGGTAATTGTCCAACTGCTTTATTTAAGACTGGCAAAGCAGGCGGATATTTTTTCAGATAATCAGATAGTAATTTGTTCCAGTTTTTATTTAAAAGCTTATAAGTAAAAGGATAAATATTTATGGATATATCAATTATTTTTTGAGTTTTTGTGAGGCTGGCTGAAGGCATTACGCCGCCATTTTAACAGATTGTATGTTAACAGGACCAGGACTTAACTATGATTTTAAAATAACCTGTCCCGTGGGATCTATTTCTTTTCTTAAGATTTCTAGTTCTTTTTGTGTAGGTTCCTGTGTTGAAGCAGATTTCAAGTCTGTCTTTATTCTGAAGGACGATCTGTTTTGTACTTCTTCTAAGGTAATCCCCGGATGCAGACTTTCAATCTGCATTTCTCCTGTCTCTTTATTAAATCCAATTATACAACAGTCAGTGATTACTTTTAGAGGGCCTGTATTTGGCGGAAGTCCTGCTTTTTCTCTCATTCCAGCTCCAGTTAAATACCCCGGTGTAGTAAGAAAATCAAGCTTTTCTACAAACTTATGTTTGTCCATTTTTATTATGATTATTGTATTCCAGCAAAGTGAGGCCAGATCATTTGCTCCACCGCTTCCCGGTAATCTGACTTTTGGTCTTTCATAATCGCTGCCAATTATAGTGGAGTTTAAATTCCCAAACTTATCTATCTGGGCTCCGCCTAAAAATGCATAGTCCACCATTCCACGTGCACATGTTTCCATAATTTCAGGCATGCTTGTAGCTACCAGACTTTTATAGTGGGTTCGTGAATCACCTACAGACATTGGAAGTGAGGGAAGTAGTGGTGCAATTCCACCAGCTTCAAACATCATCAGTAAATTCGGTGCATGTGTTTTCTGAGCAAGCATTGCTGCAAGCATAGGAAGCCCTGTTCCGACAACCACTGTTTTTCCATCTTCTAAAAATCTGCTTGCAGCACAGATCATGAATTCAGTCATGTTATAACTCTGTGACATGTCATTGTGAGCCGTAGGCGCAACGACAGAGTCGTTTTCAAGCAATTCAATCTTTTTCAATTTTTCTAATTTTTTCTCACCACCACAAACTTTTAAATATTCATTCCAATCCTTAACTCCATAAATATATTTATTTAAAAACTTTTCAAAAGCCAGAGGATCCTTTTCTGCTTCGTTCCACTCTCTTAAATGCTCCAAATCAAAGTAATACTTGCCAGGCATATTGCATGGATATGAACCATAAGGCACATGTACAACAGCATCTACACAATAATAAGGAATAATTGTTCTTTCAGGTTCTGATCTTATTTGATCAGTAGTAATTATTTCTTCACAGGTAATAATTACTTTTTTTGATGCCCTAGTTAAATCACTGTCAGAGACAGTGATTCCATCTATCTGGCAATTTCCAAACTCATCTGAACGCGGTACATGGATAATAGTTACATCAGGAGAACATGCAGGAACAAGAGCATAAATTTCTCCGGTAAACGGACATTTGTATTCAATGGCTCTGCTGTGTTTCATAGTCTGGGTTCCAAGCATTGAGCGAACCGGCAAAAATGATAACCCCATAGCTGCTGCTTTAAAGCGCCATGCCAGAGTAGCATTTGTCCATTCAGTAACTTTTACTTTTCCTTCCTGAAAAGTTCTTCTGTAATTTGGTGAAAGTCCAAGAAGTTCAACACCGACAACATACGCAGCATCTACCTTATCTATACATCCACCTGCACAAAGTATCTGCCCGTCATGTGTAGCAGTATGTCCTGCCAATGTTAAATGCTTTTTCTTTTGCCTGACAATTTCATGTAATGCAGCTGCCGGAATCCTGTCCATTCCAAATCCACCTATGCCCAGATAATCCCCATCTTTTACGAGTTTTTCAATAGCAGATTTAAGATCAGTAATTTTACTGGTCATTTTCCTGGATTTTTTAAGATTTATTTCACGAAGTTTATCTGGAGAAGTAAAACCTAAAAGCTCTCTTTCGTTTTTTGTAACAGTTGTTGGATTCATTTATTGTTCGGGTTTTCGCCCACAGGTATTTTTACTGTAGGTCTTGGCAGACTAAAAATATCAGTTACTCTAGCATAATCTGTACCGCCAAGTCTGGCTACAGGTTTTAACTTACTTAGAATTATTTTACCATTCTGGCACACATCTTCTCTTGCATGAAAATACACTACTTCACCAATTACAACTGTTCCACCACCTGGCTTATTTCCTATTTCTACTAAGTTTAAGAGCTTACACTCCATATTTATTTTTGCTTCTTTTACAAGAGGGGGTTTAACTATCTTTGCTTTTTCAGGAGTTAATCCGCTTTCTTTAAACTCATCAACACCATATGGATATTCTGCTGAACATTGGTTCATCTTTTCGGCTATTTCTTCAGAAACAATATTTACTACAAATTCTTTTGTAGCTTTTATATTTTTTAAGGTATCTTTTTCCTGTCCATCAGATCCACGTATTGCCGGACAAAACAAAACTGTCATAGGTTCAGAACAAACACCATTAAAAAAACTAAACGGTGCAAGATTATAAATACCTTTTGGACTTATAGTAGATACAAACCCAATAGGTCTTGGAACTATTGATCCGATGAGAAGTTTGTATCGCTCCTGAAAAGGGATTTCTTTTGTGTTTATAGAGATTTTAGTCTCAGGCATAAAAATATTTTAGCATTTACAATCCCAACTCTTTTTTTTGGATAATAATTTTTCTTATGATCATTAGAAATAATTATATTTTGTAGTGTTTAAGTAATTCTCTTGCAATAACCAGTCTCTGTACTTCGCTCGTTCCTTCGCCTATTTCACAGAGTTTTGCGTCTCGTAAATATCTTTCTACCGGAAATTCTCTTATATATCCATACCCGCCATGTATCTGAATAGCCTTATTACAAACACGCATAGACATCTCTGATGCAAAAAGCTTTGCCATAGATGCTTCAAGAGTAAACTGTTTTCCTTCAGCTGCTACTGCTGCTGCACGATACACAAGCAATCTGGCCGTATCTACTTCAAGAGCCATATCAGCCAGCATAAATCTGATTACTTCATGATCTTTTAGCTGTTTTCCAAATGTTTCTCTCTGGTGAACATATTTAAGTGACTCATTCAGCGCTGCCTGAGCCAGTCCGACAGCAAGTGCTCCAACGCTTACACGTCCTTTATCAAGAATCATTAAAGTGTTTATAAAACCTTGATTTAACTCTCCCAGTCTTCTTGAATCCGGAATTTTTACATTTTCTAAAATAAGCTCGCTGGTATCAGAAGATCTCATTCCCATTTTCTGAAGTTTTTTTCCTGCTCTAAAACCTTTATCGCCTTTTTCTAAAATAAAAGCTGTTATTTTTTTTTGTGGAGGCAATTCATGAATTGCCTTTTCAGAAGCAGTAACTGCCAGGACAACAAATGTCTCACCAATTGACCCGTTTGTAATAAACATTTTTGTACCATTTAAAACCCAGTCATTCCCATCTTTTTTAGCAACAGTTTTCATACCAGCTGCATCAGATCCGGAACCAGGTTCAGTTAGTGCCCATCCTGCAAATTTTTTCCCACTGGCTAAATCAGGTAAATATTTTTGTTTTTGTTCTTCTGTGCCAAATCGGGAAATGTGTCCTGAGCCTAAACCATTATGTGCTGCTACAGTAAGAGCCAGTGAACCATCTCCACAGGCAAGTTCTTCTATAACTGCTGCTATTGATACAGTATCAAGTCCTGCCCCGCCATATTTTTGATCAACTGCCATTCCCATAATACCCATTGAACTGAGCTTTTTAAGAGTATTTAAAGGGACTTCTTCTTTTTCATCCCATTCTTTTGCATATGGAATAACTTCTTTTTCTACAAAATCACGAATGGTTTCCTGAAGTAAAACCTGATCTTCATTTAGTGAAAAATTCATAGTTCTGGCACAAAATAAACATCAGTAGGACTAAACTTGGAGTTTCTGACGAACTTGGCTTTTACATTCATTCCTACCCAGTCAAGATCCGGCTCATTAGGATCTACTCCGACAATCCTTGTTAAAAAGCAGGTATCAAACCCTGGAAACTCAATCAATGCCAGGGCAAAAGGTGTTTCTTTTAAAAATGCCTCTGATCCAAAATAACAAATGGTAAAAGTATGGATTTTTCCTTTTTGCGGCATCTCTATCCATTTACACTTTGAACCACATTCAGTACAGGACAAGCGCGGTGTTGCAAACTTTGTATGGCATTCTTCACACTCTGTTCCTAATAATTTTTTATTTGCAAGTCCTGCAAAAAACGGTGAATCCTGTCCATAAGAATGAATGTAATTAATATGGTAAGGCTGCTTAATAATTATGGGGCCGTAATTTTCTAAATCTTTCAGCCTTCTTTCATCCAGTTCTTTTGGAAACGGAACATTAAACAAAACTGTCCCTTCATCTGTTTCTGAAATAACAGTTTTTTCCTGAGAAGTCCTAATGCCGTTCATTGACATTTTTCCATTTGTTTCTGTTTTACTTTTTTTTATTTTTTTTGTTTCCATGTATTTTTATTACCCTTCTCTTTCTAAGACAGAGACGGTTACATAAGTACCTGTACCAGCGTGACTGTGAATAATTCCACGTTTTGCATTTTTTACCTGCAGGGTATCATCTTTGAAATGTTTTTTTATTGAATTTTGTAACTGCCAAAGAGCAAATACTCCCTGCATAAGACCTGTAGCACCTACAGGATGCCCACATGCGATTAGCCCGCCGGAAGGATTTACCGGACAAACTGGTTTTTGCTTTAGTTTTAATCCGTAATCTACAGCAGGCATAAATGTAGCACCTGACTCTGCAAAATTTCCACCTTCACCATATTTACAGAGCCCCATATCTTCATATGTTTGAATCTCGCTTGAAGTGTAAGCATCATGCAGTTCTATAAAATCAATTTCTTTTAACGGATTTGTAATTTTTGCCATTTCATAAGCCTGTTTAGAGGCCATTCGCCCTGCTCTAAATGAATGTACTCCGGGATATTTTAAATCTTTGTAATCAGATTCTTTTTCATGAGGAAGCAGGATTACTTTTTTATGCGGTCTGTCTGCCATTCTCATAGCATCTGTTCCACGCCCTATTCCTGTAACTTTTACTTTTGGCAAAGATTTGCCGCTTACCTTTTCAATCTTTTTTAATCCGGCTTCACTGGCTAAAAGCACACAGGCAGCTCCATCGCTCATTACACATACATCCCTGCGAGTCAGCGGCCATGCAACCATTGGAGAATTTCTTACATCTTTAATGGAAAGTTTTTCTCTCTTTTGTGCATAGGGGTTATAAAAAGCATTTGCATGGTTTTTTACCGATACGTGTGCAAGCTGTTCCGGAGTAGTTCCAAACTCCTGCATATGACGAACAACCATCATGGCATAATAACCTGTATAAAAACCACCGACAGGATAATCAAAACTTACATCACTGGCTAATGCAATAAACTCATTACCTTTCCAGGTGTTTACATGTGACATGGTTTCAAAACCAAAAACCAAACACACATCCATATTTCCGGATGCTATACTTTTCCAGCCTTCCTGAAACGATAATCCACCTGTAGCACCGCCGCCTTCTACTCTGTGAGATGGCTTAGGGCAAAGTCCCAGATAATCCTGAACCATAGTGGCACCTTTTAACTGTCGTAAAAAGTGATCACTAAAGTAAGAGGCTACTGTTCCATCAATTAATTCATATGCCTGTCTTGGTTCAATACCAAGATCTTCAAGCAAAAGTTCATAAGATTCTTTTACAATTGCTGGAAATGTTTTATCCGGCCTGGCTTTGGCAAATTTACTTATGCCGCCTGCTACTACATATACTGATCTCATAGTTTTTATTTTAACATGGTAAGGATATAAATGAACATAACAACAAAAAGTTTTTGGTATGAAGAGGTTGATTCTACTCAGGATGAAGCAAAAAGATTAATTCAAAGTGGTAAGGTCAAAGATATTGCATATGTAATTGCAAATTTACAGACTAAGGGACGAGGAACACATGGAAGAAAATGGTCTTCACCAGTTAAATCAGGAATTTATCTTTCTGTTATTCACCTGCCGGAAGAAAAATTTTTTTTTGAATCAACCACGTTATACACTCAAGCCTGCGGAGTAGCCTGCGTAGAAGCTATTAAAGAAATTGCCTGTATTGAAACAAAATTAAAACCTGTAAATGACATTTATTACAATTATAAAAAACTTGGCGGAATACTTATAGAAAGTAGACTGCAGAATAAAGGTATTTCATATTTAATCAGCGGTGTTGGAATTAATATTCATAAAACAAATCATAAGCTGGACAGAGAAACTGTTGAGCCAATATCTTTGGAAGAAATAATATCCAAAGAAGATTTTAAAAATTTTTCAAAAGAAAAATTAATCGAAAAAATTGTAGAAAAGATTTGTTTCTGGTATGAGATGGTATTTACCGGGATGGAGGATTTGGTCCTGGAGAAATGGGAGAATTATAAGTTACAAATTCGCTACTAACTCCACCTTATTTCTAATCAAATCATCCATTGTAAAGAATACAAAATGTGGCGGTATCAGTCCAAAATTACTCATCTCTATATTTAAATGGCCAGAAAGTATAATTTTTTTATCTGTAGATTTATTTTTTAGCTTTATTGTTATTCGTTTTGTTACACCATGAAATAAGACATCCCCGGATAATTCAATTACCTTTACTCCGTCAATCAGTACAGGTTTATCAAGTATTGCAATAAACTGAAAATCCGGATACTGATCAAAATTTATAAACTTTTGAAATAAAAAATTCTTTGATATAAAGTTAGTTTTTAACTTAAGCCCTTCCAGCTCTCCTGAGGTTTCACTCAGGAGAATTTCACCTGTTGTCGGTAATGCTTTTCGCTGAAATGGAAATCCAAACTTAGTTAGAGTGTAAGTAACTTTACTTTTCTTTTCATCGAGCTGGAGAGTACTGGCACCAGCTTCCAGATAAGAAATAAAAACATAAAAAGCTATAAATATGATTTTCCAAAACACAGGTATAATCTAATTTGAATTAACAGTTAAATTATAACAAATTAATCAATAACTAATCCAAAAAATGCTAAAACATATAAACCCTGATCTCATTTTTGAAAACCGCACTGAAGCAGGTAAAAAGCTTGCCGAAAAACTTCTAGAGTCTTGCTGTGACAAGGCTCTGCTTCAAAATCCGATTGTAGTTGCACTGCCGCGTGGTGGAGTCCCTGTAGCAAAACCAATTAGTGACCTGCTTCATGCAAAACTTAATATTATGGTTTCAAAAAAAATCGGAGCACCGTTTAATCCTGAACTTGCAATTGGTGCTGTAACATCACAAGGAGATTATGTTATTGCTTCTTATTTTCTGGATATGTTAAATGAGGCAAATTCCCGGGATGAAAAGAAATGGGACTATATTCAGGAGCAAATTGTTCATCTTATAAAAGACTGTCAGGAAAAAGAAAAAAAATATTGTGGCGGTAGAGACACCCTGTCGGAGCGTCTCTACTGCAACCATGATGTAATCATCGTCGATGACGGCATAGCTACAGGTATGACAATAATGGCAGGAATAAAATCAATTAAAAAACAAAACCCAAGAAACATAATTCTTGCAGCTCCGGTAATAAGCCATGAAGCATTTGAAGAGTTAAAAGAACAGGTTAACAAAATTGAATTCTTAAAAATCCCTCAAGATTTTATAGCAGTTGGGATTCATTATTTAAGCTTTGAACAGGTAAGCGATGAAGATATTAAAGCTTTAATGAATTGAATCCATAAACATTAAAAATAATTAATTTGATTTTTATCTTTTCTTTAGGATTGCTTCTTGAATTAAGAGATTAAATCTGAGAGACTTATAGAATTCAGGAATTCAGGCATAGGCTTTTTGAGGAACTTGATTAGAAGAAGGAAGGATAATAAAAATGAACCCCTTTAAAGTATTATGGAAGATAGTTTATACACCAACTCCTAAAGACCCTATAAAACCAAAAACAACAGTTCAACAACCAAAGACTGAAAAAGATTTGCAAATGTTAGTTAAAATAGCACTAGAAGGAGAAGGTTCTATCTATACTGGTGAACGTAGTTATGCAGCAAGAGAGCTTGGAAAGCTGGGAGAAGCAGCAAAAGAAGTTGTTCCTATGTTCATTGAGGCACTAAAAAGTAAAAATGCTGTCATTCGAGAAAATGCAGCAGATGCATTAGGAGAATTAGGATCAGTAGCTATAGATGCAGTTCCAGTATTGGCTAAATTACTAGGTGATCGCTTTGACAAAGATCTTAATAAAAAGGTCCGTATAAGTGCGGCATTTGCACTAGAGAGAATAGGATTGGCTAAAAGAGAAGATATAAAATTAATTTCTAATGCGGTACGGTATGATACAGCGATTGTTCGTTACCATGCAAAACGTGCTCTTGAGGAAATAAAAGATAATGATTCCGCAGCAGAAAATCAAATAGAAGAATTCAAGCGTGTTATAGAAGTCCCTCAAACAAAATCTAACCCTCCAACGATACTTGATCAGTTAGATGAAATATTAAATAAAATTTTTCAAACCAGACCTGATTTCGAAAAACGTTTTGAAGAAGTAGGAGCGCTTGATCCTGCTGATCCTAAAACCAGGGAACAAAGGCATGAATTATATGGAGATTTAATTAAAGCTTTTCCTGAAGTTGAACAATTTCTTGAAGGCAATATTCGTTTCGCTGTAGAAGTAGTAGAACCGGACGGAAGTATTTGTCTGGAAACAATAGAGCCTGATATAGATATAAAAGCAGTTTGACATATTGAAATTAGCTGTAATAGTCTAGATTTGATTTGACAGACAGTGTCAGTGTTGCGAGTGGCGGTAAGCCACGAGCAACATACTACAAAAATTGTCATTGCGAACCACCGCAGGTGGTGAAGCAATCTCAAACTGCATAAAGTGTTTAATACCAATACCACTTGAGAAATTTATATTTGAAATTAAAAGTTGGCAGATACATAATGGTTGCCTTATTTACGTTCGCAAGGGTTTAAGATTGCTTCGGGTTAAAGCCCCCTCGCAATGACAATTCTGGATTGAATTGCTCATCCGCCTCAGGCGGACTCGCAATTTATATAAAGCATTTGCTGTGAAAAAAAATTCTAAGACTACACTTGAACTTACAATGTCTGTAAAGTTAAATCCAAACTTTTACATCTACTAAACTGGCGCGTCAGTGTCAATTTAATTTTGCAAACTTTGCATGATGGAAATAGTTATCGGATAGTCCACCAACTTTTCCTGACAATGTGGTCGATCTTTTTATAATATCACTCTCACCAAGGCCAATTAGCGTACAAAGCTCTTTTATCTTTTCCATTACCGGTTGAATTGGTGTTTGATAATCTCCTTTAAGACCGGCTTGTTATGCTGCTTACAGGAAATAAATCTATCCGGGATGTTATAGCATTTCCTAAAACCCAGACTGCTGCATGCCCCCCTACTGACGCCCTGGGCAAGGCAAGTGATAAGCAGTTAAAAGAATTACATATTAGGGTGGCAGAGCCAAAATAGACATTAGTTCCTAAGTTTTAGAACCGTGTGTTTTTATTAACGCTCACTTTATAGTTCTCAATTAAATATCTTCTTAATTCCTCACCTGCAATTTTTTTAGTGTCTTGCAGGATAAAAGCACCAGACAAGTTGGTATTAGACAAGTTGGTACAAAACAAGTTGGTACCCGACAAGTCAGTATAAGACAAGTTGGCATAAGACAAGTTGGCGCAAGACAAGTCGGCATAAGGCAAGTTGATATTAGACAAATCGGTATAAGACAAGTTAGTATAAGACAAGTTGGCATAAGACAAGTTAGCACAAGACAAGTCGGCACCAGACAACGGGTATTGATTTTTTGCTCCTGTTGCTAAAATTAACCTTTCCAGGTTAACAGAATATGTTCCTAACCGCAAACCTGATAAATTGCTTAGGTCTGTATTACTTAAATCTAGTGTTCCTGTTTCATTACTTTTTTCTACTGCTTGTTCTATTACATCCAGGATACTAATTACCTCTTGATTCCCAATGTATTTAGCTCTAAGTCTAAATGGATCATTTTTTCTGATTGTTTCTGTCTCTCTTTTTTCAGGACCTTCCTGGCCTAGTGAGTTTATACCTGCTCCTACATAAAATTGATTTGGATTATATGGATTAATTATCATTCTTATCTCCTTTTTAAATAAGCTACCCGGATTTTTATTAAGATAACAGATTTTAGGTTTCTTAATCAAGCAGGAAAGATTAAACCAAAATCTTAAGCTCTTTCTGCAGCATTTCTCTTATCCTGTACTTCTGAATCTTCCCGTTTGCTGTCATTGGAAATTCATTTACAAATTTTATATGGTATGGAATTTTAAATGTTGCTATTTTGCCTTTACACCATTCTTTAGCTTCTTCTTCTGTCCACTTTTCATTTGGTTTCAGTTTAATTACTGCTGCTGCTTGTTCACCAAACTTTTGATCCGGTATACCTACTACCTGTACTATTTCTACTTTTGAATTTGTCATAAAAAACTCTTCTACTTCAGCCGGATAAATATTTTCCCCGCCACGGATTATCATGTCCTTAATCCTGCCTACTATCCTGCAAACCCCGTCTTTATCCATGGTGGCCAAATCTCCGGTGTGCATCCAGCCCTCAGAATCAATTACTTCTTTTGTCTTATCAGGCATTTTATAATAACCTTTCATGGCATTATAACCATAAGCACAAAGCTCACCAGCAGTATTAAACGGTACTTCTTCTTTAATTTCAGGATCTATAATTTTTACTTTTACATTTTGATGTGCTTTTCCTACAGTTCCTACTTTTAGTTCAATCGGGTCATTATATCTGGTTTGTGTAATTAATGGAGATGCTTCTGTAAAACCATATCCAATAGTTATTTCAGTAAGATTCATTTTTTCAATCAGCTGTTTCATAAGTTCCATGGGACATGGTGCTCCTGCAATAACACCTGTTCTGAGTGACATTAAATTATAATTATTAAAATCATCCAGAGCAAGCTCAGAAATAAACATTGTCGGTACACCATAAAGTGCTGTACATTTTTCTTTGTGTACCGCTTCCAGGGTTTTTTGGGGATCAAAAACTTCAGACGGGAAAACCATTTTAATTCCATAGTTTACACAAACCAAAGTTCCCAGCACACACCCAAAGCAGTGATATAAAGGAACCGGAATACAGACAGAGTCCTTGTCGGTAAGGTGCATGTTTAAACCACAGAAATATGCATTATTTAAAATCCCAGAATGTGTTAGCTGGGCACCTTTTGGAAAGCCTGTAGTACCAGAAGTATACTGAATGTTTATGATGTCTTTTGAATCCAGCTGGTTTTCTCTTTCAATTAAATCTTCATCGGAAATTCCTTTAGCAAGCTGGTAAAGATCCTCCCATTTCATATATTCCGGATACTTATTTGTACGAATTGTAATTATTTTTCGTAGTGGTAATCCATGAACTGCCCCTACTGTTTTTAACACCTCAATCATATTTTGATTTTTAAATTGTTCTGTTAAAAATAAGGTTGTGATGTTACCTTGTTCAAGAATATATTTCAATTCATGACTCTTAAGTGCAGGATTAATGTTTACAAGGACTGCTCCGGCCTTTGCAGAGGCAAACTGTAAGATAACCCACTCAGGACAATTTACAGCAAACACCCCTATATGCTCACCTTTTTGAACATGAAGAGCAAGAAGCCCTTTAGCAATCTCATCAATAAGTTTCTTAAAGTTTTTATAAGTTAATTTGTAGTTCAGATCACAAAAAACAATTGCATCCTTATCTGCATATTTAAGTGCAGTACTGTCTAAAAGTTGACCCAGGGTCTTGTTTATAAGTTCTGGCATGTTAGGATGATCTCATTATTATTGGTTAATATTATGACACCTGTTTAAAATTTATTTCAATGCTTGGTAAAGAAAAAAAATCGTTAAATTATTTAAATGCACGGTTAGTTGGTATTTTAAGGACAAAGCCGGATACTCCTGAAATTAATGCTATAAGTGCAATACAGGCAGCGTTTGACTCCGGGGCTGGTGCTGTTGAAATTACTTCAAATTCAGATTTCTGGCAAAATATCGTAGACAAGTGTGTAAAAAGAAATTTAAACATTGGTGTAGGTTCTATTAAAAATGAGAAAACTGCTAAAGAAGCTATAAATCATGGTGCTAAGTTTCTGGTCAGTCCGGGGTTTTTTGAAGATACCATAGAAGTAGCAAATAAAAACAATATTCCTATCCTTCCTGGAGTTTTTACAGAGCCAAATTTTAAACAGGCTATAGATCTTAAAATTGCTGATACAAAATTCTTTCCTGCAAATGTAAAAACAGACGAAGAGCTTTTTAAAGCAATAAGAGAACCGTTTAGAGATGAATTTGAAGAGTTAATTAAAATGGGTTGGGAGATTTTAGCATTTAATGGTCAGTCAATTAACCCGGAGAATGTATTCATTATAAAAAGTCCGACACAATTTTACAAATTTTACCTAAAGGCTAAGAATGAAAAACCCAGCAAGCAAGCAATTATAAAACTCTCTGACAAAAAAGTAGGATTTGAAAAATTAAAAGAATTTTCAGATCAGCTTATGGAACACGATATCAGAACATATGCTGTAGGCGGAGTCAATGATAAAAATATGAAAGAGGTTCTGACAAAATACGGTGCTTACGGAGTCTGTCCGGGAAGCGGAATGTTTAATGCTGATGCTATTTTTAATGGGGATTACGAAAGAGTAAAAGCAGATGTAAAAAGGCATGTGGAAGTGATCAGATCTTTAGGACTGGAAGTTTTGAAATCTTGAGATTATTTAGGAAACTTCTCGATCTGGCTTGGATAGAGCATTGGGAAATCTTTTGTATTTTGGGTAATTAGTGTTAAGTGATGAATTTTTGCTGTTGCACCAATGATTGCATCTGCAATATAAATTTTCTTTCCTCTTTTGAAATATTGATAGATCATTTTCCCGGCCTCTTTTGAAACTAATTTACTCAAGGAAAGAGTAAAAACTTTTTGTAAAAGATTTTCTGTTTCTTCTATTTCATGTTCTCGACACCCTGCATATATTTCTACAACAGTTAGAGGAGAAAGATACAAGTTATTGCTTTTAATTTCTTCAAACTTACTTATGTAGTTTTTATCTTTGCGAAGGAGCCCTATTATGAAATTTGTATCCAGGAGAAATTTCAATTACTTATTTCCCCATAATGAGTGTCTATAATTCCTAAAATCTTCTGGTGTCATTAAATCGGGATGATTTTCATCGGTCCAGATTGGTTTTTTTCTTTTTTTATACCTTTCTATAAAATCTCCAAGATCATTGCTTTCAGTGTCTTTAATTATTAACTCTTCTACATATTTACTTCTCTGGCCAGCTGGTATTTTTTTTAATGCCTTACGAGCTTTAGTGGATAATGTAAAGTTTACTCTCTCACTATTTGCCATATTTCATTACCTCATTTATACTTACTATTATACACACCACTTGATTAAATTTAAATTAATGCAAGAAATCCTAACAAAACAAACTAACAAAGCAAAAGAAATTTCATCTTATGTTTTATCTATAAAAAAAGAATCCTTATCAAAAGAAGTTATTCATGAAGTAAAAAGAAGAATTATTGACAGTTTTGCCTGTGCAATAGGAGCTTATGATTCAAAGGTCTGTAAAATTGTTTTAAGAACATGTTCAAAAATAAAAGGAAAATATAAAGCCCCATTATTTGGAAAAGGGAAGGAAGTTTTTTATGAAGAAGCTGCTTTTGCAAATGGAGCATTAGTAAGATATTTAGATTTTAATGACACTTATTTATCTTTAGAACCTGCACACCCATCAGATAACATTGCACCACTTATTGCAACTGCTCAGGCTTATGGCAAACCTGGACTTGATCTAATACTAGCTGTTGCAATAGCTTATGAAATACAGTGCAGGCTTTGTGACGGAGCAAGCCTCAGAGCAAAAGGAATAGATCACGTTACTTACGGTGCTTTTTCTGTGGCATGTGGCGCAGCCATTTTAATGGATTTAGACAAAGAACAATTAGAAAATGCACTTGGAATAGCAGGTGTCTGTAATATAGCTACCCGGCAAACCCGTGTCGGTGAAATGTCTATGTGGAAAGCATGTGCATTTGCAAATGCAGCCAGGCAAGGGCTTTTTGCATGCAGACTGGCTAAAGAAGGAATGACAGGGCCCTCACCTGTATTTGAAGGAACAAAAGGATTTGAGATCACAATTTCAGGACCTATAAACTTAAAACTTCCAAATATTAGTGAGCCACCAAAAAAAATATTAGAGACTTATATAAAACCATATCCTGTGGAATATCATGCACAAAGCGCTGTTGAAGCTGCAATCAGTTTACATGCAGGAGCAAGTAGCGACTTGCTCCTGCCAGATCAAATTCAGGATATGACCATTTATACCCATAAAGCTGCTTATGACATAATTGGTTCAGAGCCTGAAAAATGGAAACCTACATCTAAGGAAACTGCTGATCATAGTCTTCCTTACTGTACTGCTATAGCACTTCGTGACGGTAATGTAACTGATGAAAGTTTTCATAAGAAAAATTATCGCGATTCAAATCTTCTTAGATTTTTAAAGAAAATAAAAATAGTGGAAGATCAAAGATATACAAACGACTATCCAAAGAGCTTTGGAAATCGACTGGAAATAAATCTATTTGATGGAAGGAAAATTATAAAAGAAATTTTACACCCATTTGGTCATCCCAAAAACCCCATGCCGGATGAGGCTGTATTTAATAAGTGGAAGACACTTGCCAGTCCACATCTTGGACAGAATAAAATAGAAGAGCAAATAGACCGGGTAATGAAGCTGGAAGAACTGGACAATCTGTCTGATTTGTTGTATCTATGAAACCATTCCACCAGCTTTTAAAAGAACAAAAAACACTTGTAATCCCCGGTGTATTTAATGCAGCATCTGCACTCCTTGCAAAAAATGCCGGTTTTGAAGCCATGTATTTATCCGGAGCAGGAATTGCCACAGGATGTTTCGGGGTACCAGATCTGGGAATTACCACGCTGGATGATGTTTATGAAGAGACAGAAAGAATTACGCACGTAGAGGCGTTGCATGCAACGCCCCTACTGGTAGATGCCGATACAGGGTTTGGAGATGTGTCTCTTACGGTTAAAAAACTGGAAGAAGCTGGGGCTAGTGGTATACACCTGGAAGATCAAGTCTTCCCAAAACGCTGCGGACACAGGCCTGGAAAAGAAGTAATCTCTTCTGATGAAATGGTTTTGAAAATCCAAAATGCTATTAAAGCAAGAGTTAATTCGGATTTTTTTATAATTGCGCGGGTTGATTCCAGAAATGTTTTAGGATTTGATGATGCACTTCTTCGGGCAAAAAAATACCAGGAAGCAGGAGCAGATGCAATCTTTGCTGAGGCACTTGAAAGTAAAGATGAGTATAAAAAGTTTGCTCTTGCCATAAAGATTCCTGTATTAGCCAATATGACTGAGTTTGGCAAGACTCCTTACATTTCAGCTCATGAATTTGAATCCCTCGGGGTACGTATGGTTATTTTCCCGCTTACTGCCTTCAGGCGCATGATGAATGCCACAGAAGAAGTGTATCGTACTATTAAAAAGGAAGGTACCCAAAAACCTATACTGAACCATCTCCAGACCAGGGAAGAATTGTATAAGCTGCTTAATTATTATGAAAAGGAAAAAAATGTTGATAAAAGCCAATAAATGCATTATCATTACGAAGATGTAATGTAAGCAGGAGGGGATTATGTCAGTAACAATGACAGAACAATTAAAAAAAGGTTTAGAAGATGTAGTAGCAGGAAATACATCTATTTGTACTATTAGTCCGGAAAATGAAAGTTTACTCTATAGGGGTTACAGTGCTGTTGAGCTTTCAGAAAAGGTTAACTTTGAGGAAGTTATACACCTGCTTATAGAAGGAAGATTGCCGAAGAAAAGAGAACTTAAAAGACTTATCAGGCTTTTAGTTCAGGAAAGAAAACTTCCAAAACCATTAATTAAAGTTTTAAAAAATATTCCACAAAATGCAAACCCAATGGATGTCTTAAGAACTGCTGTTTCGTACATGGGTACTATTGATGAAAATAAACCAATATCAACTGAAGATACAAAGCAAATCGCATACTCACTTATAGCAAAGCTGCCATTTGCACTTATGACCTGGTATCACCTGTCAAGAGGCCAGGATGTACCTAAAATATCAAAACAGCTTTCTTATGCTGGCCGGTTTTTACAGCTTGTAACAGGAGTAGAGCCGGATTCATTTGATGAGAGAGTTATTAATGCAAGTTTTACTCTTTATGCAGAGCATGAATTTAATGCATCTACATTCTGTGCCAGAGTTACTGCTTCTACTTTGTCAGATATTTACTCAGCTATTACAGCCGGTGTTGGTGCACTAAAAGGATCTCTGCACGGTGGCGCTAATGAGGCTGCAATGAATTTAATTTTAAAATTTAAAGACCCACAAGGAGCTGAATCAGGCATAATCGATATGTTAAACCGTAAGGAAAAAATCATGGGTTTTGGCCACAGGGTTTATAAAAGAAGTGATGGAAGATCCTACGTAATGAAAAAGTATGCTCAGGAACTTTCACAAAAGAAAGGAAATACAAAGCTTTTTGAAATTGCAGAAAGAATTGAAAAAATTGTAAAAGAAAGAAAAGGGTTATTTCCAAATGCTGATTTCTATTCAGCTTTAGCTTATTATCTGCTTGGAATTCCAATTCCTTTATACACTCCGATATTTGTCTTAAGCAGAACAAGCGGCTGGTCAGCACATGTTATTGAACAATTATCCGATAACAGACTAATTCGACCAAGAGCTATTTATACCGGCCCACCTCAAAGAGAAGTTCCATTGATTGAAAGAAGATAAAAAATTAGTAAAAAAGGTCGAAGTTAAGACTAAGCTGCTTTCAGTGAAAGGTTACGATTGACTATCTCTGGAGCAAGCTCTCAAGTTTTTCGCTCGGGCGCAATAAAGAGTGAGACCAAAGACGTTTTATAAAGGTTTGGTAATTAATAATTTCAATTTTATCACTTGTTAATCTATTTGCTTCTACTAAACTTACAACTATTCGCTTTTTTAATTTAGGGTGATCGTTAATAATTTCACGCAATCCCTTTAAATGCCCATCGTGTACTTTTGAACTTGACTTTGCTTCTATGGCATATTCCATATCATTTACTATGAAGTCTACTTCATGTCCGCTTGGTAATCGCCAATAACTAAGATCCCAAAATTTGTCATTGTATGAGTTGTATACATTCAGTTCATGAAAAACCCAGTTTTCAAAAGCTTTACCATATAGTTCTGAATGTGGCTGCAGTGTACCTCTTTTAGCAAGGTAATTAACAATACCAACATCAGCGAAATAAAACTTAGGAGATTGAATGACTCTTCTTTTTGGTCTTTTAGTAAAAGCAGGTAAAAACCTGCCAAGTAAAGTATCAACTAAAATTTGAAAATATTCTTTAACTGTATTTGAAGAAACCCCACATTCTCTAGCAATATTTGTATAGTTAATAAGTTTAGTGTCTGATAAAGAAGCTGTATTCAAAAAAGTTGAAAAATGTGGGATATTTCTTACCAAGGCCTCATCTTTAATTTCTTCTTTTAAGTAATCTTTAACATATGCATCTAATAATTTAAAAGGTTTGCCACTTAAATAATGACGTGGTAAATAACCGTTATTAAGCATTGTATTTAAATCAAAATCGTCTTTTAATTCGGCTGCACTCAAACCAAATAATTCATATCTTACTGCTCTTCCACCCAGTAAATTAGCATGACCGCGTTTTACTTTTCTAGCACTACTGCCACATAAAGCAAATCCAAGCCCCAAATTTTCAATCATCCAATGCACTTCATCTAATAATAATGGAACCCGCTGTACTTCATCAATTACAACAGGATATTTAAGTTCTTTTTTTCCATGAGATAAAACATACTCCTGTAATTCCTCTCTTAGTAGCCAAGGTTTTTCCAGATACTTTAAGTAAGTTGAGGTTTTTAATAAATCAACATAAAATGCATCGGAATATTCTTTTTTAAGAAGTGAGCTCTTACCCGTCTGCCTCGGACCCCAAAGAAAAAAATTTTCTTTTTGCTTTTTGGGGAGATTTAATAATCTGTTTATGCTTTTCATAGCTTGTACTATTACTTCATTTTATCATGATATATTGAAGTATAGCTTCATGATATCTATACCCCAAATTCGTAGATTGTTAAAATATATGTATAAACCATGAATTAAGTTAAGCAGCTACCTTGTAAAGATCAAGATCTATAAGGTAGGAAACATCGTTAGCTAGCAATTCCCCGTCCGCTTGCGGCGGGGTCTTTAACTGAGCTCTTAAAAGATCTCTCAGTGCAAAACTAATTCATAACTAATATTCCGTCCTTTACCAGGTAGTCGTTTTATAGCTTGCCTTGTTAAAAGTTCAGTCAAGTCTCTGGTTGCAGTAGCCTTTGAACACTTAGTAATAGCAATATATTTTCTAGCAGTCATCCCTCCTTTAAATCCAAGATGACCTTCTTCTAACATTCGATTAATAACTTTCTTTTGTCTTTGGTTAAGTTCATTTTTAAACCTGTCAAAAAATCTTGACTTTTCAAGTATAAATGTTAATTGTGATTTTGTTCTAACGGTTGAAGCATTGATCATCTCTAAAAAATATTTAATCCATTCAGTAATTTCATTTGATTTTTGAGCTCTCTCAAGATTTAAATAATAACTTTTTTTGTTGGCTTCAATTTCTTGAGACAGGCTAATTAAAATTGGATATCCTAAGCTTTGAGCTAAAGCTTTTTCTGAAATTGCACGTCCTATCCGACCATTGCCATCTTCAAAAGGATGAATGGATTCAAAATACAAATGAGCAATAGCTGATCTTATAGGAGTTGCTTTAATTTCATGTTCTCTTCCTGGTGCTGTTTGGTTAAACCACTGAATAAACTTTTTCATTTCTATCTCAATGTCCTTTGATGGTGGAGCTATAAAATGGATTTTTTCTTTGCCAAGAGACCCAGAAACTACCTGCATTGGTTCTTTGTGTGTACGATATTTACCTATATTCATTTTGCTAGATCTGATTTGTTCTTGAAATAACATTAAGTGCCACTCATTTAACATTTTCTTTGAAAGTGGCTTATTGAAAGTTTGATAAACATCTATCATTAACTTACTAATACCCTCTGCTTTTAAATCTTTAATTTGTTTTGTTTTTGTATTTAATCCAAAGTGATTTCTAATTGAGGAAAGTACATCTTCCCTACTAACAAACTCTCCTTCAATTGCTGAAGTTTTAACTGCCTCAGAAACCATGAATTGTATTATTGTTTCTTGTTTTATATCTTCAGGTAAAACTGTAATGTTTCCAGCAAACAGGCTAATATTTTTTAAGCAATCATATGCTAATTCATTAATTTCCGAAGTATTGTATCGAAAACTAGTCCAGTCATTAAGTTGCCAATTATATTTCATGAGTCATATAAAATCACTAATCGGCTCAATTATACCACTTTTCTGAGCCGATTAAACCATGTAATTGGCTCATTAGATATTGAGGTGTAAAAGGCTATGCTACTTTCAAATATGTATTTAGGTGGGAAACCTATCACTACTTACTTTCCTTTATCTGCTTTTTAGCTTTTTTCTCAATCTTTTTAATACTCTCTGCAGTAGGTAGACTTTCAGGCATTTCACCACCAAGTTCTTGAATAGTTTTTCTAACC
>Ga0156182_108_pt2 | contig 20287 bp, 3 predicted proteins | sample RifCSPlowO2_12_FD_107835 | JGI IMG/M metagenome (GOLD analysis project Ga0156182, IMG submission 107835) | Candidatus Melainabacteria bacterium RIFCSPLOWO2_12_FULL_35_11
CATCAGGATTCTGTCCTGTTATAAATACTATAGATGTTATGGGAAACAATCCCAGGTTTATGATTTCATTTAAGAATCTTAGAATAGCTCTTCCTACCATAACACCGACATGTAGAGCACAACTTAAAGTAATTCATAAAAAAGCAATGGACGGACAGTGGGTAGAAGAACCCCCCATTGTTCAGAATGATGATCAGGTAGATATTGATATATCGGATCTTTCCCCATTTTCACTTGGTTTTGGTAGTATAAGCAGTTCAGGATCGTCAAGCAGTTCAAGTAGTGGTAGCTCTTCTTCCTCCAGCTCTTCATCTGGTGGCAGCTCTTCGTCAAGCAGCTCTTCTAGTAGTAGTGGCTCATCTTCCAGCTCTTCTTCCAGTGGTGGCTCTTCCTCATCCAGTTCTTCTGGCAGCTTATCGTCAAGCAGTAGCGGCACCTGTAATATTAATATTCAATACTGTAACAGTATAGGCTGTACCGGTTTTAACCAGCTCCTTTGTTCATGTTTTGACTGTACCGGTACTTCCAGTGGCGGCGGGACTTCTGGTGGTGGTGGCACTTCCAGTGGCGGCAGCGGTACTTCCAGCGGTGGCTGCGACCTTTCACTCCAGGCGTGCAATAGCATGGGGTGCAGTAGTTTTAATTCTGCTTCCTGTACATGTATTGGTTGTACATCCGGCGGCTGCGGTCTTTCATCTCAATCCTGCCTTAATATGGGGTGTAGTAATTTTGATTCTACTTCCTGTATGTGTACTAATTGTGGTACTTCCAGTGGCGGCGGTACTTCCAGTGGCGGTGATGGTACTTCCAGTGGCGGTGATGGTACTTCCAGTGGTGGCGGTACTTCTAGTGGCGGTGAGACTTCCAGTGGCGGCGGTACTTCATCTAGTGGCGGGTCTTCATCTGGTGGTGGTTCTTCATCCGGCGGCAGATCATCTTCAAGTTCTTCATCTAGTGGCGGTTCTTCCAGTGGTGCTGTATGCAGCTCTGGCACACCGGCCTGCTCAGGTAGTCAAAAGTTTACCTGTCCTCGTGACGAGCGACCTTGTTGTGCACCAAATACAAATGAACCTGGCTGTGATAATTCAATTAGTTGTATCGGAGGTGCCGGGAGTTGTCAGGCTCTTTCATCATCATCTTCTTCCGGTGGCGGCGGCACTTCCAGTGGCAGTGGTTCTACTTCAAGCTCAGGCTCTTTCTCTATCTTCTTTAAGCTGCAAACCCCTGAAATATTTACAGTAAGTTCACTAAGAGCACCCGGTAAATCTATAAACAGACTGCTTGCAAGCACTGACAGTACACCGACTGAAATCCATACTTATAACAGCGGTGACAAAATTGCATTTAGTGTACACATAAAAGGATCGCCTGATTCAAAACCGAAAGACATAAGTTCCTATACAATATCTGTTTTTGCAAAAGAAAAAAGCAAAATAGCTTCAGGCAATGCTAATAATGAAAATATAAGACCGTTAGTAGTAAAGGTGTTAGATATAGTTTCTTCCACAGATGTGCTTGACTTGCTGAAAAATCCTCCTCCTTTAAATGTCGCATCGATAAGGGAAGGCGAAGCAGGCAGGTTTAATGCAGCCACCGGAACTATATTTAATTTAAAATTACCGGAGACCAGATATCTGGGAAATACCTCAGGTAAAGTTCAGTTACTAAGCTCACCTGGTTCCACTGTTAATGTTCCGGAAAATGCATGTTCAGGCGATGGCGATAAAATATGCGGTTCAGGCACGCTTGGTGTTTCAAGCTGTGTAACATATAAATGCTGGAGATTTACAAAAGGCAGTCAGGTGGCAAAAGATTGTTGTAAAGGGCTAATCAGATACGGTGCAGTGGAGTCTTTACAAAGTACTGCTTCAAGCAGTAGCGGCGCTCCTAAAATTCCAGAACCAGTCTGTAATCAGGACACAAAACAGGTTGACTGTAAGTCAACAAATATAATTTATGTGCCGTACTGCCCTAAGAGAGGCATAATAAACTGTACAGAAGTTAAAGCTTCATCAAGCAGCTCATCGGGAGCAGATGGAATAATATCTTTAAAACCTGTCTGTGAGCCACATTTATCTGTATCCTCAAGCTCAAGCGGTGATCCGGAACTCAAAAAGCCGGAATGTCTGCCGATAGACAAAGCTGCGGAACTGTACTGCCAGGAAGTAGAAAATTTACCCTATGATGTAAGATTCAGCCCCGGCAATTACATAACTAATTTCTGCAGTGATATAACTGATGATCCGGAAGAAAAGAGCAGCTGTTGTAAAGGGTGTAGCGCAATCTATGACAGGATTACAGGCCCGCAGTATATTTCAGGTGAAGAAGACGGTATTAAATCATGCATTGATTACAATGTGCCTGGCGGTTATTGTCAAAGGTTTACCAGATCTGAAACCTGTGTTCTGGAAAATTGTTACAAAAAAGATTTTGCCTCTGATGAACAAAAAGCCTGCTGCTTAAAGTACGACAAAGAAGCAAGCCGGATACATCAACTGCTTCAGAATGCTACTTTAGCTGAAGACACCGGTATGATTTATAATATTGTCACCTTTAAAGAGGAAGGCACTAAAACTTCTGTAAAAATCCAGAAATCCAACGATGATTTAATCGCTCAGAATTTTGAACTGAATTTACCTGATGATCCGGGAATTGGAACTATAGTTATAAAAGCTGCCCTGAAGGACAGAAAAGGTAAGACTTCAGAAGCCGAGCTTCACATAGCATTAATACCGGGTTTGGGAGATACTGCTGTGGCCAAAGACAATAATAAAAAGGGGACATGTGTACAACCTACCATTACTTCTCCAAAAATAGATAACGGAGACACCTATACTGCATACACAGGTATACCTGTAGAAATTCCTCTTGTTATAACTGATCCTGAGCTTGACATAAACAAAGTAAAAATCACAGGTCTGAATTCTGATTTTAAATCTGTAGAATTAAATAAAGCGCCGGGATATAATTTCATATTAATCAAAGGTACTCCTAAAACTTCCGGCAAACTTACAGTAAAATCAGTAGCCGAAGACAATTGTAAACCAAGCAGATTTATATTCAGTATCTTAGTGATAGATATCCCTGTTTCTGAACTGGAAGAATCAAATATTGCCAGCGTCTGGCTTCCAAGAGTTCCGTTTATAGCAGATGAAGTTTTAAAATCAGTTGAAAAAACACCAGGCAGGCTATATGCAAAAATAAAATATGATTTGCCAAGAGCAATTATTGCAGGTTCCAAAGCTTCCCTGGAAATCCCGCTGAAAATATTTAATGTGAACTCTTCGAATTTAAAATTAAGCTGGGTCTCAAGCACAAACAGAATAAAGCTCCCGCCTGCTACAATAACTCTGTCTAAAGACAATATAATTAAATTTACTACTGTAGTTGACAAAAGCGAGCCTGAAGGCACGGCTAAAGTATTTATTTATGATGTCAGCAGATTCAAAAGTGATATAGTTTCTGCTGAATTAAATATTATAAAACCCCAGAAAATTTACAGAACCACCGGGAAGCCTTTTGGCAAGCCATTTATAGAAAAATATGAGATTACAGAAGATCCTAATGACAGGCTTAGTCTTAAATTACATATCACAGGAAAAAACTTTATAGGCAGAAGAGCTAAGATTAAAAATACCAACGTTGTAATTTCTAAGAAATTCAGATCTGGTGAATTGTCGAGATTTACATATGCAGAATTTAGAAATAATATTATTCAGGTTACAAAGATCAAAACAAAGGATAACAATACTAAACTAATCATAAAATTACTCTTACCAAAAAATTATGCAGGCAAAAAAGAAGATCTGTTTGTTTCTACTCCTGCAGGGCAGACATTTACTACAATTGATTTAACTGAATATACCCGGGCTCAGGTTAAAAAGCAGTAGATTTGGTCTAGTCCGTTTAGATGATTTTTTAGATAATATTTTAACTATGTGATCTGTGTCACAGGATTTTTTTTTGATTTTTTCAGAAAATTTGCTATCCTATCAGATACTTTAGTGACATACGTCGCATAGCTGGACTTAACTTAGTCAAACTATAACTTTTTGGCTGTAAAAAAGATGTTTATACAGTCAAATAACTGACGTAAGTTAGATTTGTAAGGGCTCTCCTCGGGAACATAAATAAAGAATCACAATAAAATTGTTTCCAAAATAGAACTTATAAGTCTAATTATAAGGTTTGAGTAAATTTGAGAGGATATTTTTGCAAAGTAAAGCAAAGAAATTTTTAAAACAATTTCAAAGGGCCGCAGTAGCTCTTATCTTTACCTTTGAAATATTAGCCGGATATTTTTGGCCAGCATTAGCCCTTGGAGAAACCCCTTTACCAAAGTCAGAACAAAGTCAGGATGAAGATAAAATAAAATGTTCAATTGCTGAAAAATATTCAATAGTTTACTCTTACAATACAGTACTTGGGGAAGAGCCTGATTTAAAAATTGTCAATCTCACCTGCATTGCTCTCAAAAAAAAGAAAAGAGCAGTTGTTACTGAAAGCGTTGTAGCCTATATAAAATCCATACTTGGAAAAAATGATAATTTAAGACTGAAGGCCGGGATTAATGCATTTAAATCAGTATTCGGTGCTTACCCTGATGAAGAACAAATAAAACTTTTAAATCAAATTGTTTTTGACGGACCTGTTTATTCTTACAGTGAATTAAAAGTTTTACTCGATATAAACAAAGATCATTTTTATGAACTTGCAAAAAAGAAATCCATAAGTGACAAAGATTATGAAATTTCAAAAGATGAAAAAACCAGCCAGCCGCAAATTGAAAAAGCTGTTAAAGCATTAACAGAAGGTGTAAATGCCAGGATAATAAACTCCGGATTTTGTACGAGTATAGACATTCAGCCGACAATTGCTGAAAACTCCATTACAAGCTTAAGAGACGGTACCCTGGCTTATCTGGAAAATGCAATTGACATTGATGCAGGATATGGAGCAGTTACAAAAGACACTTCTGATATCGGTTCAGTGGATAATAATACCATCTTGGCAGTTGCCAGATTCGGGGGTGTCAATAATTTTGAACTGATTTCTCAGATTACTCCTGACCAGATTAGCATTAAAAATATTTCAATTACACCTCAGAACTTAACTTCAAATGCACGGACTGTATCGTTTTCATTTGCTAAACAAAAAACAGAAACAACACCTGACGGTCCGAAGTTTAATCTCTTTACTCCGGCTCAGCAAAGTGACAACACTACTTTTCCGTTCGGAGTAGTATCTAAAATTGACGGAATGAATGTTTCACATGAAGAAATCAGCTCTACTACATCTTTGATCTTTAAATTAAATGACAAAAATAATATTATTTCTTTTGTATCGCTTCCGGATGATCCGACAAAATTAATTTCACTTGTTAAAGGAAAAAGTGATTCAGGTGATGACATCGAAGCCTTAGGAATTATAAAAAATACAGGAAGCTCAGGCAGTACTTATCAGGCCATCCTTGACGATCAAAATCTTTTTAATATTACTGACAAAATTAATAATGATTTAATTATCCATAACACTATTGATATTCCGGCTAAGACTGTCAGAACCGAAGCTGTTGAAAAATTTCAAAATATTACTATTGGTGCTTTGACATTTATTCATGACAGAACTGAAGATCTCCAGAAAATTGCAGGATCAGCATTAAACCCGGCTTTAGATGCATTTATGGGATTTAGTTTATTTGATTATGATGAAACTACTGATATGTTTCACAGGGCATATCATTATTTCGGTACTGCAGATCCGACTGTAAATAATTCAAATAATTTTACCAGAAAATCATTTATCAGCTTAAATCCTAATTCTAATGCACCGTTTAAAGGAGATGAATACATTAGCGGAATTAAAACCATTACAGATCCTGCAAACCCGAATGATTATTACCTGCTGGTTTCTTACTACAGACAAACTACAAGTTCAGGAACACTTAGATTTACACCGCCATCACAAACTTCATCCGGCTCATCATCATCTTCCAGTAGCAGCTCATCAGGTTCATCCAGCTCATCATCTTCATCAAGTTCTTCAAGCTCATCTTCCGGTTCTTCAGGCTCTTCCAGCTCATCTTCAGGCAGCTCATCTTCTTCCTCAAGCAGCTCTTCTTCAAGCTCCTCATCTGGTGGTGATATTTGTATAACCGGGACAATTGCAGAGTACAATCTGACTTCAAGCAGCAGTCCATTTAGAATTACAATGGGACCGGATAACAATCTCTGGTTTACAGAAAGCAATGGAAATAGAATCGGAAAGATTACTACGGGCGGTTCAGTTGCTGAATATGATTTACCTAATGCAGACAGCTTTCCTTATGGAATTACTGCAGGTTCTGATGGCAAGCTCTGGTTTACCGAATATAGTGAAAATAAAATCGGAGTAATTACAACGCTTGGTGTAATTACTAGTGAGCATAGTCTGCCTGTTGAAGATAGTTTTCCTGGCGGAATTATACTCGGGCCGGACGGTAATCTCTGGTTTACTGAAAATAATGAAAATAAAATCGGAGTAATTACAACTCTTGGAAATATTATTGCAGAGTATACTCTGCCTAATGCAGGGAGTGTCCCGATGGAAATCACAGTCGGGGCAGACGGTAAGCTCTGGTTTACTGAATATCTGGGAAACAGAATTGGAAGTATTACAACAGACGGAGATATTATGGAATATCCTCTGCTTAATGCAGACAGCGGCCCGTTTGCTATAACAGCAGGACCAGATGGTAATCTCTGGTTTACAGAGCGCACCGGAAACAGAATTGGAAGTATTACAACCGGTGGAAATATTATGGAGTATACTTTGCCTGGTTCAAACAGTGCCCCGTTTGGAATTGCTGCAGGAGCTGATGGTAATCTCTGGTTTACTGAATATCTGGGAAACAGAATTGGAAGTATTACAACTGGCGGTAATATTACTGAGTATGCTCCGCTTAGAGCAGGCAGTAACCCATATGGAATTGCTGCAGGAGCTGATGATAATCTCTGGTTTACTGAATACAATGGAAATAGAATTGGAAGGATTACTGCCTGCTCTACTACTTCAAGCAGTTCAAGTTCATCAGGTTCATCCAGCTCATCTTCATCAAGTTCTTCAAGCAGTTCAAGTTCATCAGGTTCATCCAGCTCATCTTCATCAAGTTCAGGTGAAAATTCAGATCTTTGCTGCCCTCAGGATACCTGCTATTTAACAGGATTAGATGATTCTTGCGATGGTATAAAGGAAGATCCTGTAGGTTTTTGCTCACACCTAATTGGACAGTATAAGTGTTGCTGTCCTTCTCCATCAGGTTTTAATAATGAGTTTAGAAATTTTACACCTGTTGCACTTACATTTTCACCAAGCTATGAGATATCAGATATTAGCTGTCAAAAAGTCAGATCACCATTTACTTTTTTAGACGGAGGTTATTTCAGTCAGTCAAATTACATAGATTCAGATCAAATTTTATTTACAGCGTTTAATTGTTTTTGTGATACTTGGCCAGAAGGGAGCCGAAGGTGTAATCCGGATGGTTCTGGCGAACTTCAGTATTGTGCATTAGTAGGTGCAGGTACTTGTCAGTGGTCCCATTTTGACTCTTGTCAATTCGGTTGTATCGATATGCCTCCAGACTCATCTTGCAGACAATTGTCTCCTGTCTGTGGTGATGGAATGCTAGGAGGTACTGAAGAGTGCGAGGATGGTCTGGAAGATTATTGTGCTGCAACTGATGCCTGCCATCCTGTAGATTGTGTTGATTGTACCTGTACTTATTCGGTGGCGCTGGATGGAACACGCTGTGGTGCAAGCAGTTATTGCTTTGGTGGAAGCTGCATTGAGTGCGGTGATGGAATCTGTGATGTAAATGAAAATCCTTCTACCTGTCCTGAGGACTGCAGCGGATCTTCTTCCAGTGGTGGATCTTCAGGAGATTGCGGTACTGGTTACTTTAGCTGTTCAAATGGTTATTGCTGTGCTGACTCAACACAATGTTGTATTGGAACTACAGAAACAGACTGTTGCCAGGAGACTGATATTTGTTGTAATGGAAAATGTTGCAATACTAATATTGGTGAACAGTGTGTTAACGGAATATGCGAATCCCAAAATATGGCAGCCTGCTCAGATACTGCTCCACTGTGTAATGGAACATGCCCTTCAGGAGAAACTTGTATACAAGATCCTGAAGGCAGTTATAACCCTCCCTGCATTTGTGTATCTTCCAGCGGCAGTACTTCCGGAGGATCTTCTGGCATGTGTAATGCTGATACTGACTGTAACTTAGGACTACACTGCTGCTGGTTTGGAAGTAATTCCACATGTAATGAGTGCTGCAGAAACTATCAGTGCCAAGCAGGTTCCTGCTGTAGTCAAAGCAATAATACATGTATACCTGGTACCTGGAATAATGATAATCCTGATGACTACTGCGGGACCACTACTTCAAGCAGTTCTTCTGGTGGAATTGACTGTAGTTGTACCACTGATAATGACTGTACTTCACCTCCAGAGGGCTGTCCTCCATCCGGAGCTATATGCTGTGATGGACAATGCGCAGATGCCTGTTCATCCTCTTCAGGTGGATCTTCCGGCAGAGCATGTTCCGATTCATTTCCTCAGTGTGATGGCAGCTGTCCTTCTGGCGAAGAGTGTGCTAGTGGTAGTGTGTTTGTGTTTGATGATGGGCCAATCAGCCTATGTCAGTGCAGGACAACTACCTCTTCCGGTGGCGGATCTTCATCCGGTGGATCTTCTTCCGGTGATTGTACTCCTGTTTGCCAGAGTGTTGATTCTCCGCCCAGCTGTTCTGGCTGCTCTGACTATACTTATCAGTGCCAGGCTGGATTTGCTACATGTGATTTCTCACAAAATATTCTTGTTCCAGGATGTAATGATTTAAACCAGTTCTTTCCAAATTTTGGTTCATGCAGATCAACTACTTCATCCGGTGGATCTTCTTCCGGTGATTGTACTCCTGTTTGCCAGAGTGTTGGTTCTCCGCCCAGCTGTTCTGGCTGCTCTGACTATACTTATCAGTGCCAGAGTGGTCAGTATCCTGAGTCTGGTGCTACATGTAAATTCTCACAGGGTGTTCTTGTTCCAGGATGTGTTTTTCTCAACACATTCTATCCAGGTGCTGGTTCATGCCACCCAACTATTCCAAAAGCATGTGCAGATTCATTATTTCCTCGGTGTAATGGTAGTTGTTCTCCTGGTGAAGAATGTGTTATTGATCCTACTGATGCTACTGATGAAATGGGCGGATGCTACTGCAGAATGTCAACTACCAGTTCTTCAGGTGGTTCTTCATCCGGTGGATCTTCCAGTGGCGGATCATCTTCCAGTGGTGCAGGCAGTTGCCAGGAAACACCACTGACAATAGCAAACACCACTCCTCTTCCAAGCGGAAGACAAGGAGCACCTTATAGCCACAGGCTAATAGCATTTGGCGGAAAACCAGGATACAGCTGGATACTTGAATCCGGCTCACCTCCTCCTGGACTTAGTTTTTCAAATGGCTATATATCAGGGACTGTAGCACCAGATGCAGAGATCGATGTAGAGTATAGTTTTTCAGTTAAAGTAACTGATTCATCAAACCCGGCTCAATCCTACTGGGCAACTTTTTCTATATCAGTACGTGCAAGCAGTGAATCAGCCTGCAGTATTTCTTCACAGGCTACAGGAACCAGCTGTACCGGAGAAGGCGGAAGCGGAGCACCTGCTTTAGTTATCACTGCATCTTCACCCCTAAATGCACTAACTCAGGGGATGACTGCTCTTAGAACTCTTACAGCAACTGGCGGTACTTCTCCATATTCATGGTCTCTTGCAGGTGGATCGTTACCTGGCGGATGTAATTTAGCTACTGGCACAGGTGCAATAAGCTGCACTCCTACAAATGATCCTCCTGCAGATGAAGCACATAATACTTTGTTTGCTGTAAAGGTAACTGATTCAGGCAATCCGGCTCAGGAAGCCAAAAAAGTATTTTCAGTTAATGTTTTGCCACGGGCAGATTTGTGTGATCAATGCCCGCTCTTAATCGCCAATCCTGCCACATTACCCAATGCAAAAAAAGGCAGATATTATGAACATTCATTTGCAGCTACAGGCGGTGCTCCGGGATATAAATGGAGTATTGTTTCAGGATCAATTCCAGGTTTGACACTGCATTACTCCGGCGTACTGTACGGAACTCCTACTACTACAGGCCCGCAAGACATTACAGTAAGAGTTACAGATTTAAATAATGCTACAAAAGATGTTTCATTTACACTTACTGTGGATAATCCTGTTAACAATGCTCCATCCTGTAATTTAAATATTTCAAGTTCTCAGACTTGTGCTACAGGAAGTGGCGGACTGACTATTAGTACTACTTTAGATAGTGAGCTAACTCATGGTCAGGTATATTCAAAAGCTTTTGCTGCAAATGGTGGCATGCCACCTTACACCTGGGCTCTATACGGTTATCCGCCTAATGGCTGCGGACTTTACGCAGATGTCTTTTACTGTGCTGTCAATGAACCGTACCTAAAAGATGCAGCTGCTTTTTTATTTACTGTCCAGGTTACAGATTCAGGTACACCACCTAAGAAGCTTCAAAAAGTTTACTCAGTTAGCGTTGAACCAAGAGCATGCAATACCTGTGACTTAAAAATAGCAAATAGCGGTACTTTGCCTGATGCTATTAACGGTAAAGAATACTATCACTCACTTGCAGTAATCGGTGGAACAGCACCGTATTCATGGCAGATAATTACCGGCTCTGTTCCTCCGGGAATTGCATTTTATCCTACCGGTATACTCCGCGGCAAATCTCAAATTGAAGGTGATTTTTCATTTACAGTTAAAGCTACCGATGCTGATGGAACTGAAGTAGAAAGCAGCAGCCTTACTCTGCATGTAAAACCATATGAAGTAAATCCTTCATGCAGTGTAAATAGTCAGCCGGGAGGATTAACTTGTGTAGGAAGTACTAATGGCAGTGGCGGTGGATTAAGTATAAGCTCACCATCCAGTGTTCCGGAAACACTTCAGTCTCAATCTTTCCTGTTTACTCCTACTGCTGCAGGCGGCAGCACACCTTATAGCTGGTCTCTTGATTCAGGAGCGCCTCCATACCCGTCTGCTCTAAGTAATGGTATAGTATACGGTTCAAATATCTGGGGACCTGAAGCACATAATCTTTTATTTACACTGGGTGTAGCTGATACCAGTGGGAATAAAGCTCAAAAAGTATTTTCAGTAAATATTCTTCCTGCTGCATGTAAAGCCTGTACATTAGACATAGCAAATGATTCTTTGCTTCCGGATGCATTTGTAGGAAGACCTTACGAACACAATATCTTACCTTACGGTGGGAAGGCACCCTATACGGTAACTATTGCTTCAGGTACAGTGCCTGGCTTAATGCTGTCTAATGATCTTCTCTGGGGAACACCAACTGCTGAAGGAGCTTATACTCTTACAGCTCATGTTCTGGATACTAACCTTCAGACTGCTGACAAACAATTAACCTTAAAGGTTTCACCCTACAGCAGTAATCCATCATGTACTCTTAATCAACAAGGCGGCGGACAGTCATGTACTTCAGATACTGGTACTTCCAGCGGAGGAACAGGAACATCACCACTGCAAATAACTACCAGCTCTCCGCTTGACGATGCAGTTTTAGGTGAAGTTTATAGTGTTCCTACATTCAGCGCAGCAGGAGGAGTGCCTCCTTATACATGGTCACAAGCAGGCGGCAATCTCCCGCCAACCTGTATTTTTTATACAGATGGAAAAATTTATTGTAATCCGCCTTCCTGGAATAATCTCTTACCTGAAACTGATCCTTTTATGAAAGATTCATATAATGTGTTATTTGCTGCTAAAGTAACAGACAGTGCTGTGCCTCCAAAAGAAGTTACCAAAGTTTTCTCCATTAAGGTTGTACCTAAAACATGCATAGGACCATGTGACTTTCAGATAGCTAACGCAGGTACCTTACCGGATGGCACATGGAGCGCTGCTTACTTACATTCAGTTGCAGCTGTAGGTGGTAATCCGCCATATGAATTTATGGTTATTTCAGGAGAGTTTCCGTCTGGTCTTACCATAGACGGTACAGGAAGAATACACGGCTTCCCAACACTTAGTGGAGGAGAGCCTCGTGATACAGAAAAAACATTTAGTTTTGTACTTCAGGCTAAAGATTTTGACGGAGCAAATGTTACAAAAGACTGCACTTTAAAAATCGGACCCTCTTCAAATACAAATATTTGTGCAGCTACTGGTCAAACAGGGGGATTAAGCTGCTTTGCCAGATCTACAAGCAACACAAGCGGTGATACCAGTGGAGGAAGTAGCGGTGGATCCACTGCATCTACACTGGAAATCTTAGATAATGGTGCCCTGCCGGATGCAATACAAAACAAGTTCTACAGATACACTTTCCGTGCTCAGGGCGGAGAGCCGTCATATACCTGGGGACTGGATTCAACTTCAAATGAACTGCCCAGGTGGTGTTATAAAGTATGGACTCCTGCAAACGGATATTATACTTCAACTGAATATTGTTACAGGTGTTCTCTTGAAGCCAGTACCGGTATATTAAACTGTGGACATTCAGAAACAGGAGCATCATATACCTCAGCTTATATAAATGAAGTAGATGATGGTCATTATTACTCCAATCAATATTACTATTATCGAATCCCACATTTATTTACTTACTTATTTACTGTAAATGTAACAGATGGAAACGGAAAAACATCTCAAAAAGCATTTTCCATTAACGTAAGCCCGGATCCTAGTACTTGCCCTGTCAGCTCTTCAAGCTCAGGAGATTGTTGTAATGCGGGATGTAATTTACAACCTTTGTCTGCTTTCTGCAGCGGTACTATAGAAAACCCTTTACCAGCATGCTCAGATTTAATTAATCAGGTATGCTGCTGTCCTGCATCCAGCTCTTCAAGCTCAGGAGATTGTTGTCGATGTGTTTCTGGAACAAAGATCTGTGACCCTGGAAAAGAACCAAATTGCCCGTCTACAAACCCTTACTCAAGGTGTCAGGGAAGTGACTTATTATGCTGTGAAAGTAGTGATTCTAATAGTGTTTGCACACCTGCTGATGGCACTTGTATAGCCACTTCATCAAGTGGACAAGTATTTTGTGGAAATAATTCCAGTGGTGATTATGCGTATTGTACAGATCGCTCTGTACCTGCTTGTCAGTCAGGTGGTTGTATACAATGTCTCGGCAATGGAGCAGCTATTTGTTGCCCGGCCCCTAACTCTATTTCTTGTTCTGAAGAGCCTGTTTGCGTATCAGGTGTTTCTTCCTCTTCTTCAGGAACTCCTCTGTGTGAAAATATTACTTCTTCTTCATCAAGTAGTTCAAGCGGTTGCACTCCAACCTGTGAAAATGGTGAACCTGTATGCCCATGTTCAAACTATCACTTTGAATGTGCAAGCAGCGGTATGCCTGCCTGTTTCATTGGTCCTACATGCCTTATAGGAGGAGGACAAGATCCTGACTTAGTTAGATGTGTGCCAGATACTCCGGCACTTTGTTCCAGCGGTAGTGTTACATGTACAGATGGCAATGTGCCCAGATGTCAGTCTGGTGGATGTATCCAGTGTCTTACTGATGGTACTGCCATATGCTGCTCTCCTACAGATCCAAGTAATTGCTCTGAAGTAGTTAGCTGTATTCCTGCAAGTTCAACTTCGACATCCTCATCATCTTCCTCAGGAACAGGAGTTGTTTTATGTTCAACCGGACAACCAGACTGTCAAGGTAACCAGTATATTTGCCCATTCGGACAAGATCCATGTTGTGTACCAAACTCAGAAGAGGCTGGTTGTGGTACTGGAATTTTCTGCGATGGTGGCGCTGGAAATTGTGAACTATCTTCAGGCGGCTCTTCTACAAGTTCTTCCAGCTCTTCCAGCTCTTCCAGCTCTTCCAGCTCAGGTTTAATAGCTTCTCCTATTTGCGGTACTAGCAGCAGCTCTGGTGGTGCTTTATGTTCTACCGGTGCACCGGTATGTCCAAACGGTCAACAATTTATTTGTCCTAGTAGAGAAGTGCCTTGCTGTGCAAGCTCGGGTCAAGCTGGCTGCGGTGCTATATCAGCTTTCTATGGTAGTAGCGGGAGTTGCCAGACTATGACTACATCATCTTCAAGCAGCTCTTCATCCGGTGCAAATTCGGATTGTAGTTCATTTATTCCGTCAGAGTGGAGTCAGCTAAACTGTGAATCACAAATACCTCAGGGTGAAAAGTTCTGCGGATATAAATGTAATGGAGCAACAGGACAATGGAGCTGTAACTATGTTCCTGTAAATCAATCTTGTCCGTTTACTCCATGTATATCTGACAATAATCCTTATACTGTAACATTTAGTGAAAATGGCTTGGTGGGCGGTGTTGATCCTCTTCATATGGATTTCCCAACTGCAGGACTCGGCAGCTACCTGCCAAAAGTTAGCGACATTACTATAAATAAAGGTGTTTATTTCTCTCATCAGTTCCTTGGATCCTTTGATGGTTTTGTTTATGTTACTAAAACCCGGTACTGGACAAGTGTATCGGCTGGTCCATCCGGTGATAATCTTTTGGTGGTTGAGCCGTATCAGGATAGTCCGATTAATTTAATTGCATGGTTTGCTAATCCGGATACCGGCACATTACTGACTGCTCCTGGATCTACTATCAGTTCTTTTGTTTTTGTACAACCGTTATTAAATGTTACCAGAGAAGTAATAGCACAAACATACGATATTAACGGAGCATTGATTGAAGAAAAAAGAAGTACAAATGGAATCTTACAGTTTACTACAGGAGATGTAGCAAAAGTTGCATTCGGCGAACTTTCGGGCGGCAGATTTTTCATTGATGATTTTCATTTTGGACCGTTGAATTGTCCGTCAAGCTCTTCAGGTGGTGGCTCTTCTTCTTCAGGCTCTTCATCTGGTTCTTCATCCAGCTCTTCATCCAGTTCATCTTCCGGCAGTGTTGTGTTTTGCTCCAATGGTTTACCTGTCTGCTCAAATGGCCAGACATTTACCTGCACTAATGGACAGACACCGTGTTGTGATCCGGATTCAAATACACCTGGCTGCTGTGATGTACCAGTTTGTAATATTGGCAGTGGAAGCTGCCCGGCATCTTCAAGTTCTTCTGGCGGATCTTCTTCCGGCGGATCTTCTTCCAGTGGTGGTTCCTCTTCTGGCAGCTCTTCTTCAGGTGGTTCTTCCAGTGGTGGATCTTCTTCCAGTGGTTCTTCATCTTCCAGTAGCAGTTCATCCAGCGGTTGTGATCCAACCTGCCCTGACAGTACATCTCTTCCTGTTTGCTGTTCAAACTATCACTTTGAATGCGGGAGCAGTGGTACTCCTTCTTGTGCACCTGGTTATGCGACATGTATCATTGGTCAAGGACAGGATCCTGCTTTAGCCAGATGTGTTTTAAATACCTCCTCATCTTCCAGTGGAACAGCTTCCTGTGACGGTATTAATATTACTGAGTTTCCTGTTTTAACTGTTAATGGTGCTCCTGTAAGTATTACCACAGGACCAGACGGGAATCTCTGGTTTACGGAAAGCCTTGGAAATAAAATAGGGAGGACTACACCTGGTGGCATAATAACTGAGTTCCCTGCTAATGGTTTGCCTGTAAATATTACTACAGGACCAGACGGGAATCTCTGGTTTACGGAGAATGTCGGAAATCAAATAGGGAAGATTACACCTGATGGCATAATAACTGAGTTTCCTATCACAACTCTTGGTAGTCAACCACATGGTATTACCACAGGACCAGACGGGAATCTCTGGTTTACGGAAAGTCTTGGAAATCAAATAGGGAAGATTACACCTGGTGGCGCAATAACTGAGTTCCCTGCTAATGGTTTTCCATGGGATATTACTGCAGGGCCAGATGGGAATCTCTGGTTTACAGAGAATGTCGGAAATCAAATAGGGAAAATTACACCTGATGGCGTACTTACTGAGTTCCCTATTCCTACTGCTAATAGTTCTCCGGCTGGCATTACCACAGGACCAGACAGGAATCTCTGGTTTACTGAACCAGGTGTAAATAAAATAGGGAGGATTACACTCGGAGGTACTGTTACTGAGTTCCCTATTCCTACTGCTAATAGTAATTCGTGGAATATTACGATAGGACCAGATGAGAATATTTGGTTTACTGAACCAGGTGTAAATAAAATAGGGAGGATTACACCCGGGGGTACTATTACTGAGTTTTCTATTCCTACTACTAATAGTAATCCATATGATATTACTACAGGACCAGACGGGAATCTCTGGTTTGTTGGTGAAAATAACGTAGGGAAGATTGTTTGTTTCTCTGTTTCCTCAAGTAGCTCTTCCGGTGGTTCCTCTTCTGGCAGCTCTTCTTCCGGTGGTTCTTCCAGTGGTGGATCTTCTTCCAGTGGCGGTTCCTCTTCAGGCGGATCTTCAGGAGCACAAGCTTTCTGCAATACTAACAATCAGCCGTATTGTACCGATGGTTCTAATCCAAAATGTCAGACTGGTACATGTATAAGATGTTTAGCTGGTGGTGCTACTATCTGCTGTCCTGATGCAAGTTCAATAAATTGTTCAGAACCAGTTTCATGTGTTTCTTCGGGTTCTCCAACACCAGTTTGCCAGACTTCTACTTCTTCCAGCAGCAGTTCATCCAGCGGTTGTATACCTACCTGTGTAAATAACGTGCCAACTTGCTGTAGTGCAGATCAAATTTATTTCTGTAACACCGGTACTCCTTCTTGTAACAATGGTACTTTACCTGGCTGTTTAGGTGTTGGCTTTAATGAAGGTGGCGGTTCATGTATAACAGTAAGTAGCTCTTCTTCCTCTTCTGGCGTATCTTCATCTTCCAGTGGTGGTTCTTCCGGTAGTTCAAGCAGTTCTTCTTCTGGTGGTTCTTCCAGTGGCGGAAGTTCTTCATCAGGCGGCTCTTCCTCTGGCACTGTCGTATCCTGCCCAATATCAGCAAACCTCTTTAGTGCTCCAAGCGGAGAATTTAATAATGTTACACAGGACGGCACAGTCTATGTACCAATACTTGAATCGAAAGAAATAAATTCCGGAGCTGCAATACTGGGATCTCACCTGGCATTATTTGCAATTAATCGTAATCAGCAAACAGGATTTATCAATGATACTAATCCTGTTACGTTCCTGGAAGATATACCGACTGATTATATAGATCAGGATTGTCCTTCTTCTTTATATGAAAACTCAGGCACTGGTTTAGCTGTAACAATCAGAGCACCACTGGCTGGATCAATAGCTACAACTGCATGTGGAACCACTGTAGCTGTTGCAGATAAACTATATAAGAAAAATATCAGAACATATGGAATAGATTTTGGTCTTGCAAAAAACAAAGCTGCTAAATTAGCTGACAGTACAAACAGCGATGGACTTTTAACAGGTTCAGATTCAGTGTTAAAACAAAAACTAAAAGGAAATGATGTGGATACATTTGCACTGAATAATTTAAATATTTTAAATTTAAACCTGGCTCCGGAACACGATCCGATAATGATAACCACTTCAAATGAACGTGAGTATTTTGAATCATACATATCAGATTTTGATATAAGCAGGAACAATGTTTTAATTGCAGGTGTTACAGACAGATTAACCAGCGCCCAAAGAAATCTCCTGAATGAAACCACTACAAACCTGACAGGTAAGATAGTTACATTTGGTTTAAGCAGTGAAGTTCCGCCTGCAGTATGCTGTAACTTAAGACAGTGCTATATTTCAAATCTTATACCTGCCATATCTAACAGTTCAGGATTTATAAATATAGCTGGCGGTGGAAATATTACAAATTCAAGCGGAGGCGGACTCAGATTGCAAAACAGATATGGAGAAATAGCAGTTCAAAAATCAGCTACTCAAAACCAGGGGGCAGGTGTAGTTTCAATTCATGGTTCAGATACAATATTTGGTTTTGGATTTACAGAAACATTACCTGGAATGATAGACCTAAACCTAACCTTTAGTACTTCTTCTGTAAGTGCAGGATCAGGTACACAGGCAGTATTGCAAGGGCCTGTTGCTAAAGTTCGTTATAATAATGGCGTTTCTGACACTTTGTATTTTGCTCCTGTAAGTAATCTAAGTGTAACTAACGATACAGACAGGCCTGCTATAAAAGCATTTACTATTCAAAATATTCCAAACACAAATAATCTCGGACAGGTTCAGGAAGTAGCAGGTAGCACCCTTCAGTTAATTAAATCTGATCTGCCGGCTGCAAACCAGGCATCAAGCTCTACATTACTTCCAAATTATTATAGTGACCTGGACTTTGGACCAGATGCATTATATTTTGGTGCTGCAATTAATAATAATCAAACCGCACAGAGAGCAAACCCTGTTATTTATTCAGAGTTTTATGACGGGCAAATTCAAAAATACTTATCCAGCTCAGGCGGATTAATACCAGGACTGATTACACCAAATACACCATATACATATGAGAGTAATAATGAAGATTACTCATTATTCAGGTTTGACAATTCTCCGCCTGAAGGAACATTTTATTATGCTCTTAGTGCAAATATTTCAAAGAGCGATCCACCGTCTGGTGATACTTCTACAAATTCACTTTCAATATTTGTATTTAATAAAAAGCCTGATATAAATAACACAAGTCCAAGAACAGTTGCCAAACTTAAACAAATCGGTACGGGTGGAATTCTGGATCTTGGAACAATCATTGCCGGGAATGCAGCTAAAAATATAACTATTGCTGATGTTGCAATCTCAAAAGGTATCTTGTTTATTTCTTACCTGGTACCGGATGCTAATAATCTGGAGCAAGGTTTTGTAAGGGCATTTGATCTAATCAGACGTAATTCTGAATTAGAACCATTTACAGGTCACATAGTGCCAAAAGGACCTCCGGTACCAGCTACTGTTACAGCTACTGATGGCTCAGGAAATGTAATTAAAAAAGTTGCAGGACAAATTGTAATTAATCCAAATACAAAGACATTATTTTTAATTGATAAATATGGTACAAATACCATTCAGTCATTTGCCATCGATACCTTTGCAAACAGGATTGATCCGAGGGTATGTCCATTAATTAAAAATGGTCCTACTGTACAATTACCCAGATTTTCAGGTGTTCCTTATCTTGCTGTTACATCTGCTGATGTAACTAATGATGGTAAGTATCTTTTTATATTACTTACCAACTGTTCACCGGGAGGTAATGATGCTCTTATTCATGCTTTTGCTACAAATCAAATTGCAAGAGATTGTTCTACATTACCTGTAGCACCCGGACAGGAAAATATAGCAAATATAAGTGATGCAGATCTTGCAAGAACATGTATCTTAAGCGGAACGTCCACTACTACATCATCTTCAAGCAGCTCTTCATCTTCTTCCGGCAGTTCGTCATCATCTTCCGGCTCATCCAGTGGCGGAAGTTCTTCATCCTCAAGCAGCTCATCTTCTTCCAGTAGTGGTCTTCCAGGGGCACAGGCTTTCTGCAATACTAACAATCAACCATATTGCACTGATAATTCTAATCCAAAATGTCAGACTGGTACATGTATAAGATGTTTAGCCGGCGGTGCTACTATATGCTGTCCGGATGCAAGCTCACTAAACTGTTCAGAATTAGTTTCATGTGTTTCTTCTGGTCCTCCAACTCCACTCTGCCAAACTTCTGTATCTTCTTCCAGCTCATCCAGTGGTGGAGGACCACTATGTTCTGTTAGCTGTGATGAAAATGATGAGTTAGTTATCACAGATGGATTTATTGCTAAATGTCAGGATGGTTATGATCTATTCTGTTTAGACAGAGTACCTACATGCTTTAACTTAAGTACTATTCCACCTACTGAATCTCCAAATCCACCTGTTTGTTTGCCAGGTACACCAGCATGTCCAACATGTGATCGAAACAATGTAATTATGAGTCCTCCGGGATACGAAATTATTTGCCCTACAACCATTGGGGGATATACTCCACAAAGTGGATTTATGCCAAGGTGTATTGGACAAATCCCCGGATGCTTTAGCTACGAAAACTCAGATTACAGATTTTACGAATATGCTTCTTCATGTCAGCTTGTTTCTTCTGGCAGCTCATCTTCCAGTAGCTCGTCTAGTGGCGGAAGTTCTTCATCAAGCAGCAGTTCATCTTCTTCAAGCTCAAGCAGCTCATCTTCCAGTAGCTCGTCTAGTGGCGGAAGTTCTTCATCAAGCAGCAGTTCATCTTCTTCAAGCTCAAGCAGCTCAT
>Ga0156182_131_pt1 | contig 19126 bp, 19 predicted proteins | sample RifCSPlowO2_12_FD_107835 | JGI IMG/M metagenome (GOLD analysis project Ga0156182, IMG submission 107835) | Candidatus Melainabacteria bacterium RIFCSPLOWO2_12_FULL_35_11
CACTGTTTCCCGGAATATACAAACTAAGGTAATATAATTACTAAACAATAAATCTGTAAACTTATATGAGGATATGAAAATGATAAACCCAGTAGGCCCAAATCGGCCAACAGTAAACATCCCAGCTCCGGTAAAAATTAATGAGCCAAGTGATAAATCAATTGATGCTGGTTATGTCATTGGAGAGGCTGTCCGGATCCTCGAAGAGATTGGTCTTCAGGTTGAGAACAAGGAAGTTGTGTCTCTTCTTCATGCAGCAGGAGCAAAGGTTAATGGAAAAAAAGTTTACCTGCCTGGAGCACTTATAGAACAAGCACTGAAAACTGCTCCATCCCAGGTACTGGTATATGACCGGAATGGTAAGCCGGTAATGGATCTTAGCGGGAACAACACCTACTTTACCCCGGGATCTGCTGCAACACAAATCCTTGATCCTAAGTCTGGTACTGCCAGGCCACCGACGACAGCAGACCTCAGGGCATTTGCGCAATTGATTGATGCTCTTCCACGCTATGCAGCACAGAGCACTGGACTTGTTTCAGGCGATGTACCGGAAGGTATTGCAGATAGCTACCGGCTCTACATTGCACTACTTAACTCTTCAAAACCTATTGTTACCGGGACATTCCGAAAAGAGAGCTTTGCTGTCATGCATAACATGCTTGCCATTGTTGCAGGAGGCAAAGACAAACTGCGAGAAAAGCCGCTTGCTATCTTTGACTGTTGTCTGTCTTCTCCTCTTAAATTAGGGGATGATCAGGCACAATCACTTATTGACTGTGCACGAGCAGGGATCCCTGCTGAAATAATTTCAGCACCACTTGCTGGTGCTACTGCTCCTGCAACGTTTGCAGATACAGTCATTCAGCACTGTGCAGAGAATCTGGGAGGACTTGTGATCCATCAGCTTGCTGCACCCGGTGCACCTGTAATCTATGGTGGATGTGGGATGAACTTTGACATGCGCAGTGCAATGCCGTCTAGCGGAGCAGCAGAAACAATGCTAATACAAGGTGCCTGTGCTAAGGTCGGAAAATACCTTGGACTACCAACGCACGGCTACATGGGACTGAGTGACTCAAAGTTTGTCAACTATCGAGCTGGTGTGGAGACGGCTGTAGGATTGATTGTGGCTACACAATCCGGCATCAATAACATTGCAGGCCCCGGCATGCTTAGTCATATCAACTGTCAGAGTCTTGAGAAGCTGGTTCTTGACCATGAGGCTTGTAGAATGTCTGATCGCCTTAAATCCGGTATTGTTTTGAGAGACGATCCCTCTCTTACTCTCTCAGTTATCCGTGATGGAATAGAGCAAGGGGGATTCATGTCACTTCCCCATACATTAAAATGGTACCAAAAGGAAGCCTTCTTTCCTTCAGGTGTTATTGACCGCACAGTAGGTAATGAGTGGCAGGCAGCAGGTGAAAATAACACACAGCAAAGCACACCAGACTGTGTCCAAGCGTTATTAGCCAGCCATAAACCCGAACCACTTCCTGAACACATTGTTGCAAGCCTTACAGAATGTATGGAGCAGGCAGCACAAAGTCTTGTACCACCAGCATCTTTAAAGAAGATTGTAGAGCGTACAGTAAATTGATTGCTTTAGTTTACATTTCTTTGTTAACAACCTTACTATTTACCCGAAATATATACAAATTATGTATGAACTTTGAAATAATCATTGTTTTTATCCAGGATAAAACACAGGTAAATTAATGTAATTAATTAAAACAAAATTCATAAAGATTTAAAAAAGGCCTTGTGGATTTAAAATACTGTAGTAAAATTATAACCAAGTAAATTAGTATAAGTCTATGAATGCAAGAATACTCGTCATCGATGATGATGATACTGTGTTAGCTCAAATAGAAACTACCTTTTCCAGAAGTGGTTATTCCATAATGAATGCCAAGAATGGAAAAACAGGTTTAGAGCTTGCACTTAAAGAAAAACCTGATTTGATTGTTCTTGAGGTTTCAATTCCTGAACTGGATGGTTTTTCAGTCTGTAAGTCTTTACGTTCTCAGGGATACACTAACCCCATAATTTTTTTAACAAAGAAAATATCTGAGATAGATGCAGTAATTGGACTTGAACTTGGTGCACAGGATTATATAAGAAAACCGTTTCAGGTTAATGAATTGCTTGCACGGGTGGAAGTTAATTTAAAAAAGAGTCGCGAGGAAAATGCAAAAAAAATTACAGTTAAAGATTTGGAAATTGATCTTGAAAAAAGAAAAGTAAGACACAGAGGCGAAATCAGAGAACTTACACAAAAAGAATTTCAGCTTTTATATGCTCTTGCAAAATGTCCGAATAAAGTGTTTTCCAGGAATGAACTTTTAACAAATGTCTGGGGCTGGGCCCAGTATGGTCAAACAAGAACTGTAGATATTCATATTGGATATTTAAGAAAGAAATTTGAAGAAAATCCCCGCAGACCCACTATTTTTCAGACTATTAGAGGTGTTGGATATACATTGAATACCGAATAGGTACTTGTCGCGACAGGCGTCTACATAACATTTGTTAAAATATGCTGTGATGACCGGCATGAGTACAGCATTATTTACTACTTCAATTGTAACCATTGCAATTTTAATTTCAGCTTGCGGAAGCCTGATAATTTCAACCTCAGGAAGATTAATAAGAGTAACTGATATTTGCAGGGGACTTTGTGAAAAAGCAAAAACTGAAACTAATGAAACAGAGCTGGAGCAGATTTTTTATCAACTTGAAAAAATCGGACCCAGAATAAAACTTCTTGAATCAGCTCTTACACTTTTCTACGTTTCAATAAGCTCTTTTACTCTGACTACTTTATTTTTATCCGTAGATCAAGTCATTCCTAAAGATTTAAATGTACTTACTCTTGGCACTGGCATTTTCGGGGTTTTAATAATGCCGGTAGCTTCAATTTTACTTGTAGCTGAAAGGCAATTTACAATGAAATCAATCTGGCAGGAAATAGATTACGTTAATAAGACATTTAAGAAGAGACATTAGTAATCTTACATTTTTAGTAATTGTTATTGTAGTTGCTTTTTCTGAAACCGCCGCTGTCGTCACCGTAGCCTCCTGAAAAACCGCCACGATCACGTCCACCGCCTTCAGTCTGCTCTCTGGCAAGGCTGACATTTATAGGTCTGCCTTTTAATTCAGTGCCATTTAATGCTTCAATTGCCTGCTGGGCAAGATTTTCAGTACCCATTTCTACAAAACCATATCCTCTTGAGCGACCGGTTCTTCTATCTACGATTACCTTGGCTGAAGTAACTTCACCGTATCCCTTGAATAAATCTTCAAGCTCAAAATCGCTGACTCCAAATGGCAAGTTACCAACAAATAATTTCTTTGTCATTTATTTCTTCCTCTTTCTTTAAACTAGGCACTGAAAACTTTCGAAAGAGGACTAAGCTCAAGACCGCTTAATTTAAAAATACAACAAAAACTTAATACTCTTCTCAAGATCACAAAACCTAAATCATGCTAACCATCTGCACTTAAACAGATGTTGTAATTGTACCACAACCCTTTGTTTGACATGCCCTGTGACCTGATTTTAATTGCTTTTTAAAGTACAGGTCCCGGACTTCTTATAATAACAACTTCTCTCTTTAACCATCTTTTCATAAATTTCAGTTAGTTTTGCTTCTGCATAATTATTTTTAAGAAGCGGATTAAAAATTTTGGTAGCTGTTAAATTATCTATTATTGTTCTGAATACTTTATAACCGGATAAAACCTCTCCTTTTGGTGTAACCATGTGAATATCTTTTTCACATTCTTCTTTGGTTAAATCAGGAAATATTTTATAAGTCAAAGGGTTTCTGTATGATAGAAACTTAAATCTTCCTTCCCAGTCAAGATCTTTAATATGTTTTGTAGCTGAGCGACAGTACGGACAAACATTGTCATATATGACCCAGTAATATTTTTCTGCCTGATATTTTTCTCTTAACGAGTTTGTTTTATTGTTATCTTTAATTTCCTGAGCAAAAGAAGAAATAGTAAAGCATATCACCAGTAAAAAGGCGATTAACATATTGAAAATTTGAAATTTAATAAGTTTCATTAATTTTACTTAATTAATCATAGATGAGTGTATTTTATCATTATGCTGGAAATTCTATAAAGAATAAATAAATTATAAAAAAGGTAAGGATATCGCAATTATAACCTAGGATTATTACTATGTTCTGTGTATAGCATTATCCCCGAATTTAACAATTTCTTAGTGAGTGCATGAGACAAGGTTAGTGGCAGATAAAAAAGTTGAAAAGGAAAAGGGAAATGAAAAACAAATTAAATTTTCTATGTACGATTTTACTAATTGTTGCATTTGTTCTGAACCAGGCAGGTGCTTATGCCATTAATATCCATGCAGTAAAAACCAGAAGCACAATTACTCAGGAGAGAGTTTCAGCTAATTTATTGCCAGCTTTCAGATATGACAGAAATAATATAGAACTAAACCAGAAAACAGCACTGGATCTGCTTCTTAAACCTGATGCAATGACTGTCAGGGTAGAGGTTATTGGTGCAGAAGGAATTGGCCTTGGAATTGATAATGCAACTCTTTTAATGAGCGGATTAAAACTCTTTAGAATATCAGAACTTAGAGAAGATAAGAACTTATCAGCATCCGGTAAAAACAAGGCAGTTACATTTAATTTAAACAAGATTCAAAATCAAACTTTATTAGTTCAGGCAGTAGATTTTAAGATATTTAAGGTATTTGTAAAAGGGCTTCTTCCTGGTTCATATACCGTAAGAGCTACTATTGATGGGAATAATTCTGCTGATACCATTGTGTTTACAAAAGCAGATTTTAGACTGGATTCAGTATCACCTTCTGTTTTAAGTCCGGGAATTGAAACTACACTAACCTTTTTAGGCAGAGGATTAGATGCGCTTACTAAAGTCTCATTTGGTAACAGTGATATTAATGTAAGAGACACTATAGCTTTAGATGATTCTACTTTAAAGGTATTAGCTACTGCAGTTAATAATGCACCCAATGGGTTCAGAGATGTAACTATTGAAAGCCCCCTTCTTGGCAGAACAGTAACTTTAGTAAACGGAGTTCTTATAAATAATCCTGCTCTTGCTACAAACAGCTTGACATCCGATAATGCAAATATTAATCCTGCTGTTGTAGTTATGGACGGTGTGGATGGTATGGACGGTATGGGTGTTTGTAGTGATGCAAATGCTTTGTTAATGATTACTACAAATAATGGAGCTCCAGGATCAATGTCTGATGTCTTTTTTGATCCGGTTCTTTGTAATCTTACATTTAGTATTCCTGTTGGGTTTAATGGAATTAATGGAGATAATGGAAGTAACGGAAGTAATGGAATGAATGGAACGAATGGAACGAATGGAACCGATGGAACAAATGGTACTAATGGAACGAATGGAACAAACGGAACAAACAGTCTTGTAAAAATTACTGATGAATCAGCAGGAGCAAATTGTGCAAATGCCGGTAAAAAAGTAGAATCCGGTCTGGATACTAATAACAGTGGTGTACTTGATGCAGGAGAAGTTACAGCTACAAATTATGTATGTAATGGTACAAATGGTACAAACGGAACTAATGGTACTAATGGAACCAATGGAACTAATGGAACAAACGGAACAAATGGAACAAATGGAACAAATGGAACCAATGGACTTAACTGCTGGGATTTAAATGGAAACGGATCTTGCGATACAGCTACTGAAGATGTCAATTTAAGCGGAACATGTACTGTGGCTGACTGTCAGGGTGCAAATGATATTCCAACTGTTCAGGAAGTAGTCTCTAACTGGAATTCATATTCAGATGAACAAAGCTTAACAACAGCTTCAGGCAGTATGAGCAGAATGATAAGAATTCCAAGATTTATTCTTGACGGGATTATTTACGGAGGATTCTGGGTGGATAAGTATGAAGCATCAAAATCTGATGCTACAGCTACCACTGAAGGAAGTACTTCAGTCCCTGTCAGTCAGAGAAATGTAGTTCCATGGACAAATATTAGTTTTAGTACTGCAAAAACCAATGCTTCCCATGCAGACAGACAGATTTCGTCTCTAGGTTCTTGCAAGCTTATTGGAAACAAGGAATGGACAGCATTATATATACTAGGTAGATTTGCAAAGCAAAATAGTATTTTCGGTGCAACTGCTACAAATGGCTGGAATGAAAGAGGAAATACCAGAGATGGAAACAGAGATGGCAGAAACTCAAGCAGCAGAACATGTACTGATGATCCAAACCAATCCGGCACAGGTGACAGATGTTTGACTGGTACTGGTTATAAAAGCTGGGGACATATTTTAGATGGCTCAGCTACAAAAAATACTGATGGAACTACATTTGCATCCAGTGCAGTAGCTGATGATGTAACAAATGCAAGCAGTGCATTTGACGGAGATAAACAGGTATATGACCTTGTCGGAAATGCAGAAGAATGGGTTGATTATACAATTACAAACTCTTCTATGTCTGGCGGTTCGGATTTTGTTGTCGATGCCGGCTATCAGGGACAAGGACTTGTTCTGCCACATACCACAGACAACGATACAATTAATTTTGTAAATCTTGCAGGTGGTTCTACTTCTGCTTCAGATGCAGCCTTTGAAGGTCTGGGTCTCCCGACATCAGCAACAGGAAGTATTACTGACTCAAATGGTGGAAACAACGGTGGTAAGATTCGTACTAACAGTACAGATGCTCAATATGGTACAACTCGCGGAGGAAACTATACTTCTACAAGCGATGCTACATCGCCGGTTACTGTTGACTTTAGAAACTTAACTACAGCTACTGGTGATACTCGTGGCTTCCGTGTAATCTGTGACTTTCCAGCAGGACAGTAAGATATTAATGTAACCTATGGTTACATCGCACGAAGATTAAAAAAAATTAATCATTCCATGTAACCTGCGGTATCAAGTTTATAAAGAATTTACAGGATCAAGTATTGAATTTAAATTCTGCTTTCCAATATACTTTTTCTTCCGGCAAATTTTTGCCGGGAAAGGAGAGAAATATGAAAAAAATAATAATCATACTTTGTGCTGTGTCAATGTTTCTAAATGCTTCTGTAAAAGCAAAAGAGACAAAAGCAGTTCCTGAGCAGCTTAACATAGGCATTCAGGAAGTTCAGGCTGCTACTTTGGAAAATTCTGAAAATGAAACTCCAAAGAAAAAGAAAACAGCAAAGAAAACAAAGAAGCATAAGAAAGCAAAGAAGGCAAGCTAGGAAAATGTAGAATGCGGAATGTAAAATTAAGAAAAATTTATTTTACATTCTACATTCCGCATTCGTCATTCTATATTTATAAAAAAGGAGGTTCTCATGTCAGCTCAAAATCAGGTTACGTTAATCGGGAGATTAACAAGAGATCCGGAAGTAGAGGAGGTCGGGAAAAATAAACAATATTCCAGAGCAATGCTAAGTCTTGCTGTCAGGAATATTAAAAAAAAACATAAGGAAGGTGAAAAGCAATTTGATGCAGACTTTATTGATGGTATTGTTGCCTGGGGAAAACAGGCTGAGTTTGCCGGGAATTATTTAGCCAAAGGAAGAATGGTGGTAATTCATGGTGAGCTTAAGCCTGACAGGTGGAAAGATAAGGAAGATAAAAATCATTATCGTCTGACTATACTGGCAAATTCGATTCAGTCTCTTGATTCAAAAAAGAAAGCTTCTTAAGGGCTAATTAAATGCGCCCTTTGTGGGCGCATTTAATTGAAAGGGGTATAATATGGACAAAACCATGGCTGATCCAATTGAACAAAGAATTAAAGCTTTAGAACTGAAGATTGAGTTTCTTGAAAACTGGAAAAACACTCCATTTATTCAGGTAACTTTACCGGTTATACTTTCAATTTTTTTGGCCAGTTCATGGGGTAACTTTGCTTTATCATCTATGGAAAAAAGAATTGAATCTCTGGAAAAGAGAGTCGATAGGTTTGAAGTTAAAGTTGACAGGCTTGAAAATAAGATGGATAGAGTTTTATCTGAACTAATAAGTATAAAATCAAAGCTAAAAAGGACTTAATGCATCAGCTCTTTTGCTTGTTTAGTCAGCTTTGGTACTTTCACAAAAAAATAAATTGCTACTAAAAAGCAAATACTTGCACCGATTGAAACAGCAGTGGGTGTATTTAATATGTGTGCAAGATATCCTACCGTCAGACTTCCAAGCGGAAATATACCCATAAACATCATTGAAAAAAGCCCGACAATTCTTCCTCTTAAACTGTCAGGGGACATGGCCTGCATTGCAGTGTTGCTGCCTGAGATTATTATGATTGAACAAAACCCGATCATTATTAAAAGTAAAATAGAAAGTAAATATATTTTTGAAAAAGCAAAAATAAAAATGCACACACTGGATAAAATGCCACAAAGAGCAATTAACTTTTTTATTCCGAGAATTTTTTGTCTGGATGCTAAAAACAATGCTCCAATTACAGAACCGATCCCGGATGCTCCCATTAATATTCCAAGACCTTTTGCTCCTCTGTGTAATATCTGATCGCTGAAGATTGGCATTAAGGTGATAAATGACATTCCCCAAAGGCTGTAAGTGCCAAGTACTAAAAGTAAATGTCTTATTGGTGAAGTATTCCATGCAAATAAAACTCCTTCTTTTAAGTGAGCAAGTGAAGAGCTAAACTCACTTACCTCGTGTTCTTTTACTTTTACTAAGAATAGAAATACTATAAACGGTAAATAACTAAGCACATTTAAAACAAAGCAAATCCCTTCGCTATATTTTGATATAAGTATTCCTGCAAGTGCCGGACCGATAATTCTGGCTGCATTAAACATGGATGAATTAAGTGCTATTGCATTTAAGAGATCGCCCTTTGTTACTAAGAGCGGAATAAAAGTCTGTCTGGCTGTTACGTCAAATGAATTTGCTATACCCAGAAAAATGGCCAGAATTAAAATGTGCCATTTATTTATAGTACCGCTGAAAAATAATGCTGATAAAATAATACCCTGAATTACGCATAGAATCTGGGTTATAAGTAGTACATCCTTTCTTTTAAATCTGTCTGCCGTAACGCCGGAAATCGGAGCCAGAATCAGAGCAGGCAATGAACCGGCAAACCCTACAAGCCCTAAGAAAAATGCAGAGCCTGTCAACCTGTAGATAAGCCAGCTTTGAGCAGTATTTTGTATCCAGGTTCCGCTAAAAGATAAGAATTGCCAGAAAAAAAAGTCTCTAAAATTTTTATGTTTAAATCCACGAGTAATATTATCGACAATGCTCATAATTTATGAGACAGAGAAATATATAAAAGGTTGCAAATTTTTATTTGAAGGGCGTTTTATTGTAAACCTGCTCCATTAGCGTAACATGACGGTTCTGTATATCCGTCAGCCGGTTCGCCAGGAAGTGGTGAGCGTGTTTTTGAGATGGCACTTAGAAGAGAGCTTAAAAGCTGTGCATTACCATTTGCTGGTCTGCCATTTTTTGATATGTATAAAGCAACAGTTCCTGCTACATGCGGGGAGGAAAAACTTGTACCGGAAAGAGAACTGGTCTTACCACCAATTGCAGTAGAGAGAATGTTTACACCTGGTGCGATAATGTCTACTTCAGATCCAAAATTACTAAAGTATGCCCATGTGTCAGCGCTGTCTTGAGTACCATTGCTATCACTTAATGCTGATACGGTAATAACTTCAGGAAACATTGCCGGGGAAACATTGTTTGTAGTTACATCTTGTGATTCATTTCCTGCAGCGACGACATTTACTATACCTGCATCTGCTGCTCTCTGGTATGCTGCACGTAAAAGATTTACTGCATCTAAATAACTCTGGGACGGGTTTGTACCGCCATTTGCTCCAAAGCTTGAATTTGTAACTCCTATAACATTTGCATTTGCAGTTACATAATCAAGACCGGAAATTATACTTCCAAAACTTCCACTGCCGGAACTTCTTAAAACTTTTACTGCAACAAGATCAATTTTAGAACCTGTACCTAATACACCAATTGTATTATCCAGTGCAGCAATAACACCTGCTACATGTGTGCCATGCCCACCAATGCTTCTGTTATTATCGTTTCCGCCGGTATTGTCGCCGGAGAAATCTCTACTTAGAGCAATATTTACCATTAAGTCAGGGTGTTTAAAGTCAATTCCTGTATCTAGTACAGCTACTGTTACTCCGTCACCTTCATTTGTAGTATTTAACTCTGCATCAATCCAGTTAATTCCTGTAGGAATAACCTGAGGTGGAGTAGTCATTGTTTTGCCTGACATTGCAGCGTTAGCTCCTGCATCGGATGGTTTATCTATTGCATAAACAGTAAAATCCTGAACTATCTGCTCGATATCAGGATCATTTGCTAAATCTTTTTCTTTTCCAGCAGGGATATTTATTAGGGCACCTTTAAATGCATGTTCAAGGACACTGGTTACACTTGCGCTATGAGTTTTTTCTAATTTGTTTGCTTTTTCAGAAGCATTTCCATTTTGGTCTTTAAACTTAACTATGAACTGTCCTGGAATTGGCTGGCTTAAATTTTCACCCTGTGCTTTTACATTTGATAAAAAACAAGTTCCTAAAACGAATGAAAAAATAATTATAAATCTTATAAACATATATATCTCCTCCTAATATGGCTGACCTTAAATTCTAACTCTAAACTGATTTATAGCATTACCTGGAAATATTAAGAATAAGTTAATTATTGAATTTTTCAATAATGTGTCAGTATTTGATTAATAAAGACCTTGATCCAAAATATTCTGTAATTAAATTACACAAAATCAATATCTTATCATTCTCTTAAACATAATTTTTTAGTATTAGCATCAGGTTAGGTTAAAAGTAACTAAGGAGAAAAGAATTATGGAAATAAGTTTAAAAGAAAGCACTTTGTTTGATCTTGGATTTGTAAACAGGATAACTGAACTACCGATTACATGCAGGGAAAAAGAAATATTAGTTCACCTTGCTTCTGGAAAAACTAATAAACAAATATCCCAGTCGCTGATGCTTAGTCCTTCTACTGTTAGAAATCATATATCTAGTATTTTTACTAAATTAAATATTTCAAACAGATCTCAGGCAACAGCAATTGCAATATATTCAGGATTATTGAATTCGCTTACTAAAAATAACAATGAAGAAGAAATAAAGACAGCATCGTAGAGACGCGGTTAATTACATCTCTGTGCTAATATTTTAATTGCATGGCAAATGGCATTAAATTTGGCACTGACGGATGGCGCGGGGTAATAGCAGATAATTTTACGTTTGAAAATATAGAGTTAGTATCTTGTGCGTGTGCAGAGCAATTTTTAGAAGATTTAACAGCAAACAAACATTTACAAAATCATGTTTTTATCGGTTATGACAGAAGATTTCTTGGCAGGGAATTTGCTGAATGTGTTGCATTGATTTTTTCCAGAAAAGGATTAAATGCAGTGGTCTATAACAAAGATGTTCCTACACCAATGGTGTCTTTTGATGTTAAAAAACAAAATGCTGTAGGAGGAATAGTAATTACAGCCAGTCATAACCCTCCCGAATTTTCCGGTTTTAAAATCAAATCTCCGGATGGCTGTTCAGCGTCGAAAAATTATACAGATCTTATAGAAAAAAGATTAGGCAATATATCCGTAAAAGCAATTCATGGATTGCCTCAATATCCTAAAATGATCGATCCTTCAAAAGATTATACTGATTTTATAAAAAAAACAATTGATCTGGAGAGATTAAAAAACCTCAATGAAACTATCATCATAGATTCTATGCATGGTACAGGAGGAAATTATATAGAATCCTTTTTAAAAGGTGGAAAAATTAAAGTAAAAACAATTAGAGAAAATATTGATGTTAATTTTGGCGGTATAAATCCTGAGCCAATGATGCCGCAGCTTTTACCTCTTTCAGGCGAGGTTATTAAAAATAAAGCTTTAATCGGATTAGCTACTGATGGCGATGCAGATCGTGTAGGGGCAATAGATGAAAACGGTGAATATTTAAATACTCATAAATTATTAGCGATTCTGCTTTACTACCTGGCTGAAAAGAAAAAACTTACAGGTGGTGTAGTAGTTACTTTTTCACAGAGTGTGCTGGTAAAAAAGATGGCTGAAAAATATGGATTTAAAATTTACGAAGTGCCGATCGGATTTAAACACATTGCAGATTTAATGATAAAGGAAGATATTTTAATTGGTGGGGAAGAAGCAAATGGCATTGGTTCAAAGCTGCATTTTATGCCGGAAAGAGACGGTATATTTAATGCACTGCTTTTACTTGAAGCAGTTAATTCATTTGGCTTAAAACCGGGTCAACTTGTAAAAAAAATACACGATGAGTTTGGAGCTTTTTATTATGACAGAGTTGATCTTCATATTCCAAGCAGTCAGGTTGGAATTGAGTTTGTAGAAAAAGTAAAATCAAATCCACCGAAAGAAATAAATAATATTCCTGTTAAAGAATTAAAAACCCTTGATGGAGCAAAAGTCATTTTTGAGGATAATGGCTGGCTACTCTTCAGAGCTTCTGGTACTGAGCCTTTGCTCAGGATTTATAGTGAAGGAAAAAATAAGGAATTTGTTTCTGACATGTTGAGAGCTGGGCAGGATTTGTTTAAAGAAAAGACAAGACTGTTAGTTTAGCTTCCCTTTTTCAGTCGGTCCGGTTTCCTGCTTGTTTAATCTTTCGGCTCCGGTCCAGCCAATAAAATAATCTTTTGCATCTTTGCTTGCAATTGCTTTATAAAGATTTTCTTCTTTAACCAGATTTGCACCGCTTAACTGATTTTTTGCAAATTTTAAATATTCTTCATCAGTCATGTAGCTGTAAATATCAGGATATGCTCTTACAAAAAGCTTATTCTGAAACTCTTTTACTTCAATAGGATTATAAATTACATGAACTGTTGTACCTACTTTTACCAGGTTGAATAGTTCTTTCATGTCATCCGGATGTAATCTTATACAGCCATGTGTGCTGGCTCTTCCGATGGAGCTTAAGTCACTGGTAGCATGAAATCCATATTCCTGGGTTTTTTTATTCAATGCAAAACCAAGCCAGTACTGACCAATTGGATTTTTTTCGCCGGGAGCTATTACTTTTGACTGTCTGAAAGGATTTACCCAGGCCGGGTTGTAAATTCTTCTGACAATTTTAAAATCACCCAGAGGTGTAGGGGTTAGTGATGCACCGACTCCTACAGGGTATTCTTTTGTAGCTTCTCCATTTGTATAAAGAATAAGCTTTTTAGCAGCTACATTCAGTACAAGCTCAAAATTTTCATTTAGATTTCTAAGCGCATAAGCCGGTATTTGTAATATTAAAATTATTGCAAGTAAAAAAACAAATGCTTTTTTCATTTCTTCTGATTACCACATCCCGGCAACATTTTTGTTTGCAGCATCTTCAGCCGGATAATTTAAGTCATTGTCAAAACCTGTTTTATCCTCTGCAGAATCAAGACCTTTTAATTTATCCATGCCTTCCGGATTTTCCTCAGGTTTGTTAGCTAAATTTTTATTTAAGTCTTCCGGATTTAATCCTGCAAGCCTGCTTTGTTCCAGTTTGGACAATTCATCCAGAAGTGATTTTTGTTCTTCAGCTGTTAATTCTTTTCCGATTCTTCCACCAATAACTACAAAATTAGAATCCACAGGTGTAACTCCGGTAATTTGCCTGTCTGCACCGCTTATTCCTTCGATTGCAACTCTGGCACCACGGACAGAACCTTCTACAGCACCTCCTGTAAAACCTGCAAAAAGCCCGGTAACTGCACCTGTAGCTACTGCTGTAGCAGATGAAGCCCATGCTCCTGCCCTTCCGGAAATATCTCCGCCCAGTGCTCTGCTTGCTGAATTTGCAGTTGCAACTCCAATTTTTGTCCCTTCGACTAAACCTTTTCCGGCTCCTGCAATAGTTCCGACTGCAGCACCAAACGGGGCAGCTACAGCTCCAATTGCTTTGGATTTTGTATCGAATTGTTCTCTTGGAAGCTGTGAAAAGTCACCCACTAAATAAAAAGCATGTGGAATGCTAACTGTAGGAATAGAATCATTTTTTGATCTTTGAACATCTTTTTCATGAACAGTATTTTTATCAAAGAGAAAATTTTCTTCAAGCACTATTCCATTAGCTCCTACTTTAAAAAATAATGTTGGCTGTGAAATAAACTTACCGGCACTAACTTTATACAAAAGATAATCTCCCTGTATAGCTGATTTTTGTCCCTCTAAGTCATATCTTTTTAAAACATTTTCAATAACTTCACCCGGCCTGGCAGAAGCAGGCAGATAACTTATCTGACTAATTAAAATTAATACCAATAATAAATTTATGAATCTCATTTGTTTCTTTTCTCCTTATTAATTTTTTTTAAGTTGTTTCTAAACAGACTGACGCTTATAAATAAGCAGGGTTTCTATGTTTACATTGAACCCTTATGCATTAACTATTATAGGGCTTGTTCCACCTTAGGCGGACAAATCCGATCCAAAGAGAAGAATGTTATCAATACACAAAAAAAATACCAGGTTAAAACCTGAATTACTGGACACCAAGTAATTCTACTTCAAAGATAAGAGTAGCATTTGGAGGAACCTCAGTTCCAGCTCCGCGAGTTCCATAGGCAAGTCCTGAAGGAATAATTAATTTTCTTTTCCCGCCAACTTTCATGGTACTTACACCTTCATCCCAGCCTTTTATTACCTGGCCAATGCCAATTGTAAAATCAAACGGTTCTTCACGATCTATGGAACTGTCAAATTTTTTCCCGTTTTCAAGCCATCCTGTATAATGAACTTTTACTTTCTGCCCGGTAGCTGGTGATGCACCGGTTCCAACAACTTTGTCAATATATTTTAAGCCGCTGGCTGTAGTAATTTCTTTTGGTTCATCAACTATTTGCATTTTTTTAATTACCTCTTTTTTAATTTTATTTGTTTTGGCAGCATCAGAAGCTAAAGAGCTTGTGAGAGCTAACAACATTACTAAAAAATTTAGAACTAATAATTTTTTAATCATTTTTGCATCTCCTTTGTTAACCCATTATACAGGGACATTTTACACCATATCTTTACTTTAAAAAGATCATTTTTAAAGAAGTAAGAAATAACATAACACCAAACATTTTCTGTAGTACTGTCCCGGTGATACCAGTTGCAATTTTTGCCCCAATAAATCCTCCCACCAAAAAGCCAATACAAATAAAACAGGCTACAGGCAGGTTTACATAACCTTGTTTGTAATATACCCACGCTGCAAGAATTCCAACAGGCGGCACCATTATGGCTAATGTAGTACCCTGTGCTTCATGTTGTGAGAATCCTAACAATAAAACCAAAGCTGGAATTATAATAATTCCACCTCCAATTCCAATTAGTCCACTTAAAATACCGGCACACAATCCGATTATTAGATAAGTTAAAATATCGGGCATGTCTCTATTTCTTTGCTGTAGTTTCCAACTTGGAAATAATTTTTTCAAAATGGTCAATAGGATATGCGCCAAGGATCCTGATTCCGTTTAAAATAAACCCGGGAGTTCCTTGAATACCAACCTCCTGACCTTGTTTTGTGTCTGCCTGAATTGATTTAGCAGCATCTTCACTGGCTCTGTCTTTATTAAACTTATCAAGATTCAGGTTTAAATCTTTTGCAATCTGGACATAAAGATCTTCGCCAAGTTTCCCCTGATTTTCAAACAGCTTATCGTGGTATTCAAAAAATTTTCCTTGTTTATCTGCGGCCCATGCTGCTTTAGCTGCTGGTGCTGCTTCCGGATGGAAACCTAAAGGAAAACTTTTGAAAACATATTTAATTTTTTTGTCATATTTTTTCATAAGTTCTTTAATAGTGTCATCACCACGTTTACAGAACGGACATTGGAAGTCAGAAAATGTAACAATTGTATATTCAGCTTTTTTGTCACCTTTTACGGGAGATTCACCAATTTCAATCTGAACTTTGTCTTCAAAGAGTTTATTGAATTCATCTTCCTGTTTTTTTTCTACAGCCTCTTTTTCATATTTTTCCAGTGCATCTTTTATAATTTGCGGATTCTTTTTAATAATATCCAGTACCAGATTCTCAAAGCTGTTTTCTTCAGCCAAAGCAACTGGTGCAAGTAAAACTAGTGCCAGTGCTAATGCAATTATCTTTTTCATATTTTCTCCTTTTCAAAGTACCAATTAAATATTGCACAAATATTTTACCCTCTATTTTATTTGATTGACACATTTTGAAACAGATTTTTTTACATTTGTTTTAGATAATAATAGAAGATCCTTGTAAGCTGGAGCATTATATTTGATATTAGATTTAACTTTGATTAAGGATTACCCGTGCCAGCCCTATATATAGGGTTTGAATTTTTAAAAGTGATGGTAAGCACAAATTAGAATCTAAATACTAGGTAATAGATAATTATGCGGAAATATTTTTTGATATTTTTATCTTGTTTGGTGGGAGTATTTTTGTCTGTTACCTTGCATACAGAAGTATTTGCTAAAAAAGGAGTTAAAAAGGCAAACAGTAATCCTGCTAGTAAAGAAACCCTGACAGTAGTAAATAACAAAGGTGAAAGAGTTCTAAACGGTAGTGTTTTAAATCCTAATGAAGATGAGCTGTTTATTGCACTTCATTCTGTACTTGTTTCTACTTTGCGCGGAGATTTAAATAATGTTTCTGTTGTTTTAAGTTCTATTGCCGATCCTTCAATGAGCTTCACTGTTCCTAAAAGTGCCCTCAGGATCCAAAATAAAACAATCAGGAAAAAAAACAAGAAATACTTATCAGTAAATTTATATAATGTAAAAACACCTTCAGGTATAACTATTCTTCCAAGTGCGCTTCAAAAGGATGATTACAAATTAAGAATTATAAACAATAAAAATAAACTTGATGTTTCCACAGAATCTTTTAATTATCAGACACCGGTGTTAATAGTTGGAATGGCACCTCAAAAAAATTCTGGTTTTGTAGTCGTCGAAGACCTGCTTGGAAGTCAAATCTCTGACAGTGTTGTTAGCTTAGATGCAAATGGCTCTTTCTTTACGGAAGTCAGAGCAAATATGATAAAGCCAACTACAGCAAATAAGGGCTCTTTGATAGCACGATTAAAAAGTCAAACTGCAGAAGAAGAAGATGATGATGATATATATGCTGGTATTGTACACGTAGCTTCGGATAAAGATCTCTATGCAATTTCTTTGCTTGATAACAATCCTGATGCAAACAATGCACAGGCAGATGCTCCTTTAATAGTTAATGAAAGTACTACATTGACAGCTAATCTTGCAAAAGAAGATGAAAAACTGGCTTTAGAGGTAGCAAAAAAACAATCAGAAGGCTCAGTAGATTTTGGAGATTTAGACTGTGATATAAACCAGTTTGCAGATCGCTGTGGTAATACAGACAAAGCAGAAATTGCTTCTCTTGGCCAGGATGTTAAAAATCTTATTGTGAATCCTCAATGTGACTTACCTGATTTTGTGACAAACTTTTTAAAAAATTCTGAAGATAGTAGTGTGGCTTTAGGCTATTGTGAATTTGTTAGCAGGATAGAAGATTCTTCAAAATTATGTACAAATTATTCAAAAGTCCTGAATGATTTTAAAGCCGGTAAATTAAAACAGCTTCCCTGCCCTCCATCATCGTGTATAAGTTTTCAGAATATTACACCTCCAAAATGTGTAGTCACTCAGAGCTTTTGTGAAGACGAATCTGAAAATACAGGATGTATCAGTAAACCTAAACGAGATTTGTTCTGCCTCCAAGTACCTGCGGAAGTTTCTGAATCTCAATGTACGGATGAAGGCAATCCTGACTCAGCTGATGATCCAGGCTGGGTTGTAGCAATTAACTCTTTTGAAAATGAGTATTGTGTTCCTTCAAATCCACGGGTTTTTTCAGAGATTCAAATTTTTTCTAAAGCCGTTTCTTCTCCTGAAGATATAGCAGAAGAATGTGAATATAATTTTTGTCACAGACAATGTGATAAAAAATCTGGAACAGGTGTTAAAGACTGCCATTTTAACTGTGATGTAGCATTTGGAAGATTTATTGACTGTAATATAGCCTCGCCTTATTTTTCAAATCAGTGCTGTAAGTCTCTAAAAATCAGACCTCGTGCTATTGCTTCAAAGCCAGCTTATCAGCTGGCTTCTGGTGGCTCTGTAAAACCATCTGGTCTTTTAATTAGTACAGGGCCTATTGCTCCGGATATAGCTGGCTGTCTGTGTGCTGATAGTAATAATTTTAATGAAATTGGATATGCCTCTGATAATTCAAAAGCAACCTGCAGGAATATTTGTCCTTCTAACTATGAAAAAGATGAAAAAAGTGGAAACTGTTTCCCGATTTGTTCTGGTGGTTTGGTAAGAGATTCAAATGGTTTTTGTAAAAAAGAATGTCCGCGCGGACAAAAGAAAGATCCAAATAATGGACAGTGTATTCCTGAATTGAAATGCGGAGACAATAACATGCTTCCAAATCCAAATAATAATGGAGAAGCACAATGCATTTGCCCGTCAGCTTTACCTTACTGGAATATAAATCAGTGTGTTGCCAGCTGCCCACACGGCCCTCCTTCACCTAATGCAAGCTCTAACTTACCGCTAAAATCTCCTATTCCTTGTAGTGATGGAGGAGGGCAAAAATATTGTGGTACTGTAGATATTCCAGCTAAAGACAATTGCTCATGTGCATCAGGCGGAACACCAACAGGACCAAATGGAACATGTCAGTGTACAAACGGACAGCCATATACAACAGCCGGATGTGGAACACAAAATTGTCTGGCACCATATGTTACAAATCCAAGCGGAATTCCTCCTTGCAAATGTCCTGATGATAAACCTATTAGCTTTAGTGCTAATTGTGTAGCAAAATGCCCGGAAGGACTTATTGCAGATTATCCAATCGGTGGATCTGCTTTGTATCCAACTACTATAGCAAAGACATGTTTGTGTCCGGATAAAAGCTACCCTGATCAAGATGGTAAATGTTACAGCGGAACAAGTTATTGTTCTCCAGGAATTACAGTAGGTACTAATGGCTGTACATGTAACCCAGGTGGCGGAGCATATAGTTTAAGCGGCGGATATTGT
>Ga0156182_101_pt1 | contig 17547 bp, 16 predicted proteins | sample RifCSPlowO2_12_FD_107835 | JGI IMG/M metagenome (GOLD analysis project Ga0156182, IMG submission 107835) | Candidatus Melainabacteria bacterium RIFCSPLOWO2_12_FULL_35_11
CTTAGAAGAAAAAGACATTGACGACTTGGATGATTATACAACTGGATTTACTGAAGAAGATCTCAAGGAAATATCAGAATTAAACTTAGAAGAAAAAGAGATTGGAGACGATAACTTTGATGCCAAATCAGAAGTAGCAAAAATCAAGAAGCCAAAAACTAAACCAGGTGACTTATATATCTTAGATGACAAACATAAAATACTTTGTGGAGATTCAACTAAAAAAGAAGATGTCAATCATCTTACAAATAATAAAAAGATAGATATTACTTTTACCTCTCCACCATATAACTTAGAATCAAGTATTAGAAATAATGCAACTAAACGCAAAACATACATCAATGAAAGCCAGAATATAAAAGATTGGGACCAGTTTCTTAAGAAGTTCACCCAGATTGCACTTGATATTTCTAATACTGTATTTGTTAATATCCAGCTACTTTCAAATAATAAAGTTGACTTAGTTAATTATTTAGCGGTCTTCCAAGAAAATTTAAAAGACATTATTATTTGGGTAAAAGATGTATCGGTTCCAACAATTGGACAGAATGTATTAAACAGGCAATTTGAGTTTGTTTTTATTCTCTCTAACCAAAATAATAATTGTGCAATTACAACAGGGAGAGAATTCCGAGGAACCATTTCAAATGTTATCCATTGTCCTAAAATACATCACAATGAATATGCAGATGTCCATAGGGCATTAATGCCTATAGAATTAGCAGCGTTTCATATAAAAAGCTTCACTAAAGAACAGTCAATTATTTATGAGCCATTTTTAGGTTTAGGTACTACATTAATAGCAGCAGAAAAATTAAATCGTATTTGCTATGGACTAGAAATAGACCCTGTCTACTGCGACTTGATTATAGAAAGGTATAAGAAGTTAAAACCAGATGCCAAGATTGAAAAAATATCCACAAGAAGTTAAAGACCGCTGCCTTGCCAAGTTCATAAACAATATTTCGCTAACTCAAATAGCAGAAGAAGAGAATATAAGCTTTGGTACTTTACGCACCTGGCACAACAAATATAACTGGGCAAAAGAGAAACGCAAATTTAACGCAAAAACAAATGAAAAAATCATTGAACAATCTTCTACTAAACAAGCAAAAAAATCTCTAGATGAGGTTGAGGTAATAGATTTTACACTTGCTAAGTTAATTACTAAATTAAAAGATGCAAACCTTAATGCTAAAAGCTTAGAAGAAGTAGCTAAAACAATCTTTGATGGTTTAAAAACTAAAGGTCTTTATACAAAAAAAACAGTTCAGAAAATAGAACACTCTGGTCAAATTAACCTTTTAGATGCGCTCAAAGAGATACACGACAGCCGTAGACAGCAAAGGAATAATCCAAACCTTTAAGATTCTGGACTATTACGCTGATAAAACAGCAGACTTTATCTTTGACAAATGTAAGAGCTTAGAAGGTGTAAGCAGGCTATATCTACCAACTCCTAGATTACCTTACATTGAAGACCAAATACATTTTTTTGATGTTGCTCCGTTAGGCTCTCAGACTTACTCTTACAAAGAAAGGCAAATCCAATGGACTCATACACACGTTAAATGTATCGTCCATAGGATGCTAACCAAAAACAATTACACTTCTTTTTGGTTTTCAACAGTAGAAGATACAGCAGCAGATGTTATTGACAGAGCAAAAAATGTAGTAAATCACTTTGATTTTTATGTTCCAGTCGAATTAAAGCAGTTTACATATACTTCATGGGAAATTGAAAAGGTTGAATGTAAGTTTATTGCTTTTACGAGCAGTCCAACTAATATCACAGGTAAATATCCTGATGACTATACTCTTGATGAAGTAACAAAATACAAACCACAAAGCAAATACGAAGAAGCAAAAAAAGAAGCAATTGCAGCTTGTCAGACTGGAAGAATCTGGACCAATAGTACTGCACTAACTGGAAACAGTTTTGAACACACCATAGTTGCAGCCCCTAAAAAAGGATTAACACACGAAGATTATTTAAAGACTTTCTGGGTTCCTACAAGAACTGAATGGCTAGCTGCTAAACGAGCTGCTTAGTGTAGAAGGGTAAAAATGTGGAAAGAGCTTCCAAAAACCAAAATCCTCAAACCAAGATTAAGTCCAGAGGGATACTTAATTTATGGAATAAACCCAGAAGAAGCACAGAAAACAAAAGAGCAATTACTTCAGATCTCAACTCAATATGATACTTATGAAGAGTTTTTAAATGAGCACTGCTTAAGGTTTACTGCACCAAAAGGAATCCCAGTTGTTCAAACTTATGATGATGACATTCATACAAGAGATTATCCAGGTGTAAAAACACATGTCATTGATCCAAGTACCAAACAAGAAAGAAGATTACCATTAATTTTAGGTTTTGATTTTGGCGGAACTAACCCAGCTTATGGAATCTTTCAAAAAGAATTAACAGGAAGATTAGTAATTCATAGAACTGAAAGACCTGAAAAGATGAGATTAGAAGCAATTATTGACATGCTTCTAACATGGTTTCGAGATCCATTAAGTGAGTTTTATAACAAAACAGACTGGGATTTAGTAGTAATTGGTGATCACACTGGCACCTTTGAAAACAGTCATGGCACTGGACTAGCTGCAGAAGTAATTAAAGAGAAGCTTGGCGTAACAATGCAGTCGCATCAAATGACTGCTGATATTGCAAAAGAGGCAATTGATTTAGTAAATAACGCATTTGCAAAACACAATCAAGTAACAGTAAATCCAAGGTGTTTAACAACACGCTCAGTTTTAAAAGAAGAGTGGCGTTATCCAGATAATGTAGATGATCTGGCAAATAAAAGAGTTGATTCAAAAGGCAGAGGTATTCACATTGGAGATGTAATCAAGTATGTAATTTGGAATTTTCTAAGAACACAAAAAACAGTAATTAACGAAACAAAACTAAAGCAATTATCAAGAGGACCTATCAAAAGGTTTTCATTTGGAAAGTAGAAGATAAAAAATAAATTATGCTTATAAAAAGAAACCAGTTTAATTTAACAGACTTAGAAGAAAAAGAGCTGGTTGATGTAGTTACTCAGATCTGGCAAGACGGCTGTTCAGTTAGTAAATTAACTATAGCTGGTAATTGTTTAGATGCATATAAGCAAAACTTTACTACTGAAATTGCAGAAGAAGATAGCTGGTTACAAGATTTAAGGGTTTATTTACCAGTAACATCAACTGCAGTTGATTCTTTAGTTGCAGTACATTTAAATACAATATTTCCTAATAATCGCTATTTAAGAATCTTAACTGAACTGACTGGTGAATTCCTAACTGATGTTATTCTACAAAACTTTGCAGATGTAGGATTTAAAAAGACAACACGTGCAAATGGAAAGCAAGCTGGTATTGTTGGTGATACTTTTACCTTGCTTAATCGTAGAGGTAATTATGTAGACGTTAAATCAGTAAGCTTACATGACATCAGAATTTACCCACTTTCCAAAGATTTAAGTAAAACCAATAAAGTTTTCATGCTTAGAAAATGTGCTTATGACCTAGCAACTAGTCCTAGTGCTGAGTATATTGCTGAAAATGTTGCAAAGATTAAAAAAGGTGCAGATAAAACAGGGCATGATAAAAATGGAACTGTTGAAACCTATGAAGGAAATGAATATAGAAGGTCAGAAAATCAGGTAATTGGATTAGGGCATGTTCTTCTTGAAGCTCATCTTCCAATCATGGAGTTTAAATCAGGCTCAAGTAGGATTGCAAAAAACATAATAGTTACCATTGATAAGAGGTCAAGGATACTACTTAGATATTATGAACCACAAGAAGAAGAAAATTATGAAAGCGATATAATCCATACTCCTTGGTCAGACACCTTAGAAGGGGAATTCTGGGGTACTGGCATTGTTCAACCAGTATTGAGTTTGCAATATTTCATGAACTCAATAATGATGAATGAATTAGCCGCCGGATATTTAAGTAATTTCGGTGGAATTATGTACAATGCTGACGATCCAAATACTCAGCAATATACACAATTCTGGGAAAGAAGACCAGGTGCTAAGTGGCCTATAAGTGCACAAAGTAATATTCAACCAATTCCACTTGATAGTAAGAGCAGATTTGCTTATGAGTTTTTACCATATATTCAACAATTCTTAGTTGAACAAACAAATGCACAACAAGCAGTAACAGGTGCAAACAGTCCAGTTAAGTTTGCAACACAGGCGAATATTCAATTCCAGGCAAGTAATGGAAGGGTAGCTTCAACTGCATCTCACTGGGATGAATCATATATTCAAGAATGTGCCTATAGAACACTCAAAATGAAGCACAATATGTGGTTCAGAGTTGTTGGAATTGATCCATTTACCGGACAACCTAAAAGAGTTCCTAATATACAAGCGATTGCCTGGGACATGAGAAAGGTTGGATGGGACGACCAAAAGATTTACTCTAAGCTTTTTGGCAATCCATACTTCTTGCCCAAGCTTGGGATTCCAATAGAGTTCACTGATATTCAGGTAATTGGTACAAAGACCACATTAGATAGAGCTGAAAAGCTAGACCGATTTACTAATACTATAAATGGTGCATTAAATACACCAGAAATGCAATATTACAAATGGAATAAGGTTGCTGAAAAAAGAGCTGAACTTGCTGACATTGGTGATCCTCAAGATGTTTTATTTACTCCTGAAGAAATGGAACAATTGCAAATGCAACAAATGCAACAACAAGCTGGGCAACAACAAGGAATGATACCAGGACAAATGCAACCACAAGGTTCACTTGGCCTTAATTTTAATGAACCAGGATTACTTTCCTCAGGAGCTATCGCAGCATGACAAATCCTTACTACGATGTCTTAGAAATGGATGGTTACAGACCAAAGAAATTATTTGAGTCTGTTAGACCAATCAACGATAATCTGGTTCGCAAGGATAATTATGCTGAGATTTATAAATCTGATGTTCTACCTTCCATTGCAAAGTATCAAAAAAAGGCAAGAGAAAAGCAAGAGCAAAGACAGCAAAAACAAAACACTGAACACTTCAATCAAAAATTACCTTATAAACTAGCATTTCAAGCTCTAGAGAAAGTGACGATTCAACTTGGTGATAAAGAAGTAAATGCAATGGAACTATTTTTCAATCTTTGCATTTATGAATTATTAACAGAGATTAAAAAACGAAAAGACTTCAATCCACAAAGAGCATTAATCAATGACTGGGCTGAATATTTTCTGCTAGAGGTCAAAGCTATTTACGAAGCAGTAAAAGGACTAGAAGCACTAGTAGTGGAAACTAGTCCTAAAAAGTAATTGGCACCCTCTAGTGCATAAGCACTGTGAGATAAGGGCTTCCTAGTTGTGCCCATCTAGGAGCCCTTTTTTTATTTTATAACTTCATTCCCCGACTGATTTAAACACAGTCGGGCTTTTTCTTTTGGAGGGTACAAAAATGGCAACAACAACAGAACAAACTCAAGGGAATCAACAAGGAACACAACCAGCAGATAATTCTCTTCAACCAACAAAACCGGTGGACAATAAACAACCGGTTACAGTTACAGAACAACCTAAAGGCACTCAAGATAGTGCTGTAGATCCAGCTGTATTAAAAGCAGAGCTAGATAAAGTAAAAACACAGCTTGCTGGAGTAGGTCAGGAAATCCAAAATGCTTATCTACTCGGACAACAAGAAGCATTAAAGCAACAACCACAAAATCAGCCACAACCTACAGAGCCACAAGAGGACCCAAGTGATCCTCTTGGAGTTGGCAGATTGATAGATGACAGGCTAAGTCGAAGAGATCAGCTTAGTGAATATAGAAGTGCATTTGGCGAATATGGGAATGAACTTTCTCAAAAGTTTCATCCTGCTGCACAAGGAATAGATAAAGCACAGCTAGATGCTTTTACAAAACAAGAAGCAGCAAGGATTGTTGACAATCCTCAGTTTTATCCAAATCTTCCACCAAGACAAAGAATGCTACAGGCATTCAATACTGCAATGGCAGGCAGATATGTGCCTGTTGTAAGTGGCACTAACCCTGTACAACAAGAGCAAAAACAAGTTTCAAATGGAGTTTCTGACTATGGTGGTCAGCTCCAGCCATCACAACAAACATCAGATGTGATCGCAAATGCAGAACGTGAGCTTAACCAACTCAAAGAGGAAATAAACAAACCTGGAACCAGCGATGCGGAAAAGTACAGGCTCAGTAATAAGGTTCTTATTGCTGAGGAAAGACTGTTCAAGATACGCAACAAGACTGGTGCAGGGCTACAAACATAAAGGTAAACATGAAGGAGTAAAAAATTATGCCATCACCACTTGTGTCTTATACACCAGACACTTTAAGAGAAAACTTGTTAAACACTTTGCATGTGAGAACACCAAGAAGGAATCTTGCATTGCAAATGTTTTTAACAAACAGTCAAGCATGGGCTACACCTGTGATTCAAGTACCATATGGAAAGAACTATTTCGATATTGGTACTGCAAATGCTGCTTATAACAATGCAGTTACAACTATTGTTATAGCAAAGGATCCTAAAACCCCTATATTGCCAAAGATTAATCAAGAAATCTATGTGCCATCTACGGGTGAAATTATATTAACAAGCGGTAGTAGTGCTGACATTACCGAGGTAGCTACTACTATCACTCTTGCAAATATAACAAGGGGTGCTAGAAGTACAACAGCAGCAGCCATTGCAATAAGTGCTACGTTAGTTGCTGGACCAGATATTGTTAAGGAAAATGCAGAGTTTTCAACAACTGACTCTGACAGCTTCACATCAATAAGGCAAGTGTACTTTACTCAGATATTTCAAGCTCCACTCAATATGTCAGGAACCGCACTTGCAATTAGCAATAACGTTGCTAATAAAGATGTAGATGAAGCAGAGCAAACACAGCGTATTCTAGACCACCTAGAAAACGTTAAATTGCTTCAAGCATGTTTGAGAGGAGTACATGGTGCTTCAAGTACACTCTTAAATGCAACAACCCAAGCAGCAGACGATAGCAGAATGTCAGGGATTATTCCAACTATTACAAGGTTGGGAAGTGCCAACAACATTATTGATGCTGGCGGCAATATGACCATGGGATTGTTTGATGACATTCTAAGGCAAGTTAATGACTTAGAATTAGCAGATCCAACAATTTCACAAGGTCAAAATCCAGTAGGTTCTGAGGCCCAATTTGTCTGCCTCTTAAATGGATTCACCAAGAATAAAGCAAATATTCTTGATGCTTCTTCAAGAAGAAGGGATCAAAATGAAACAAAAATAATCCGGTTCGTTGAGACCTATGTTGGACCTCTTGCTATTGATTTTGTAGTTGTACCTAATTATGCCCTCTTTGATGGGGAAATGGTAGTTATAAAGAAAGGTCAATATCAATGTGCACCACTGCAAGGACTTGCTTTCAAAAAAGAAGAACTTGCAAAAACTACAAGAGGGAAAAGATGGGGAATCCATGGGCAATATGGTGGAGTTCTCATGTATCCTGATTGTGCATTTTACGTTAAAAATGCTTAGTTATATCTTATTGGGAAATAGAAACAGAGAGTGTAAAAGCTCTCTGTTTTCTTTTGGAGGGTATCAAAATGGCAAATTATATTTTTTATTCAACAAGTGTAGGGAAAATAGCAGTTGGTTTTCTTGCTGAGAGAACTAACGAGTTTAAATATGTTGTTCCTGAAAAAAGGACAGCATCGTTACTTGTAGCAAGTGAATCATGGCTTACGGACAAAGAAAGAAGACTGTATATCAAGACAATCATTGCACCGATAGACAATCTTCCAAGAGAGACTTATAGGGCACTTCCAGTAAAACCTGACAGAGTATACATTACATCTATCGTTGTCGATGAAACTAGAAAGCCAATTAGGGTAGATGAAAGTGCTCCTGATACTTTGTATCTTTTCTTGACTCAAGTAAAACCTAAGAAAGATGCTGGTTTAGTTTGGAATGAAGCTTTAGAAGAAAAAGTATTGCCTACTACTTTACAGGATTTCTATTGCCAAGAAGTAAAAGAAGGTACTGAATACAGCATCAATATTGATGAGTATTTAGCAAAACATGCTCCTAAAGAAGTAGGAGAAGTTGTACCTGTTCGAATGGCGGGAAAGAAAAAACAGACAAAAGTTGTAGCATAACCTATGGCAAATAAGAGTGGGGAATATATTGTTAATCAAGCCCTAGATGTGTTGGGCGAAGCTGACATTGTTGCTAGTGAAATGACAAGTGACAGTTTAGCTCAACACTCTCTTACTGCACTAAATATAGTAAGAAGAGAAATCCGTGGAATAAATCCAGGATGGGGTTTTCTAAAATCTCCATATATTCTTTCAGTCACAGCAAATACTAATACTTATAACCTAAATGCTCTTCAATCTGATTTGCTTTTCGACAATATTTATCTTGATGAGGTAGCTGTAGGAACAGTTGAAAATAATGTTTTTACTGCTTCTGGAAGAATTGAATACACAGAAAGACAAAATGTTCTTGACTATTTAATCCCAAATCAAATAACAACTACTTTCTTTTATAAAGACATTGGTACAAGCGGAGAAGAATTATTTGCATTACACCCAAAACCAGTTCAAGACACCAAACTTCAACTTATATACAAGGAAGCATTGACTGATGATTTAAATTCAACCACTGTTCAAAATGCTCTTGAATTTCCAATTGGTGATTTAAATATGCTTGTTTTTGGTGTTGCTTACAGGCTTGCACAAAGATTAGTATTCCCGAGATCACGAATTGATGAATTAGAAAGAGATTACTTCCGAGCACGCAACCAATCGAGCTTACTTCCATTTCTTATACAACAAGGCAACAGGGAAAGAGTAGCTCCATATGTTGCAAAACTAATTCGTTATGGCAAATGATGATCGTTTAATTAAAGTACCTTTAAACAGAAACACTGGTGGGTTGGATTTACGTTCCAATGAAGCAGACCAGTCTTTAAATAGTGCACTTGATCTTGATGGAGTAATGTTGAGCCAAAAAGGTTCAATACTTAACTTTCCTGGAAGAGCCGAGAAAATCACCACTGGTTTAGGTGGTAGATCAGTTAAGTACCAAACAATATTTTTAAATGATAGTGTAAATCCAGCTAAAGAAGTTCCAATTTTATATGTTGACAATGGTACTACTGCTGAATGGTTTAAAGCTGATTTTGATGTAGGTATAGTAACGAGTTTAGGAACTGTTACTGCAGGCGGTGTTGTAAATGCTGTTCAATTTAAAAATGATCTAATAATTACCAGTAGTGCTCATGTTCCTAAAGTTTCAGCAAATTTAGGAGCATTAGCAAACTTAGCTGGATATCCCCCAAATTATGGGACACCTTATAACGCTGCCATAGACTTAACCGAGTGGAGTGATGATCCTGCTAATTTTTCAGTACCAACGCAGCCTGATAAATGTGAAGCTCATGTAAATAGAACATGGATTGCAGACAGAAAACTACTAATGGGCAGTGTCCTGCATAAAGACAACACATGGACAAGTACAGCCACAAGTGTTTTACGCCACTGGTATGCAAATATTAATCCATCAGATGGACTTGGTGATTTTGTACAAATTAAAAGATGGAATGATTATTTATCAATCTTTAAACAAAAGGGGATTTATTTACTTGAAGGTACTCATCCAAGAGGGGTTTCAGGAAATAACCCATTTAATGTAATTAGAACACCAGCAACAGTAGGACTTGCTGGACCACAAGCACTAGATAGAGTATTAAATGATATTGTTTTTGTTGACAATAACGGATACGCAAAATTACTTTCAAATACAATTCTAAAGCCAGATGCAATTGAGGCTGATATTGGAGAAAGAGTACAACCAGTATTTGATAAGATTCCAAAAGACAAGTTAAAGGATGCCTGGGTAAGAACTTTCCCAAGATTAAATCAGGTTTGGTTTGGATTTGAAAATGGTACTGGTGCAGTTGCAGGGCAAAAGAATGCAGTTGCAATCTGGGATTATAGAGTAAATAACTGGACAAAAGCAGAAAACATAATTCTGCCAGCCAGTATTGTTGTAGTTAATAACAAACTTTACACAGGTACTTATGATGGCAAGATTCATCAGCAAATTAGTGGCAATACTCATGGTCTAACACAAAGATATTCTAAATATGTTTTTTCTTGGCTTTATGCAAATGGTTATAGATTCAGTATTCCAAGAATTGAATTATGGTTTAGTGGAGTTACAGAAGGCACATTATTTGTTGAAGTAACTTTTCAGGATAGAAAAGGGCAATACTATCCAATTAAATTTACTAGTCAAGATGCTGCATTATTTGATGTCTCAAAGTTCGATGAATCATATTTTGGATCAGGAACCGGAAGGACATTAATCAAGAAAACTATTTTCCCGTCAGGTTCAGGATTTAGAGCACAAATTAAGTTGTATTCAGAAAAAGAAGGTTTTGCATGGGAGTACGTTGATGGACTTGCATACTTATTTCCATTGGGACATCATCAAGTTTAAATATGGAGGGTAATAAAATGGGCAATAAAGTTACAACAAAAGAACACTTAGGGCAATTATTCCAAGCTTGGAATAACACATATCTAGGATGGATAGTTCAACAAAGTGGCAAGTTTATAAGTTATATGGAATGGGCAAAGTTTCTCTCAAGCGAGCCTAACACTTACATTTGTGAGCATGGACTATTTGAAATAATTCCAGAAGGAAAAAGATTAGTTAAAGTACCAGTTTATCCTTTTTGCCTTGGTGATTTTGCTTATAACGCACTCTTAGAAGATGCTATTAAAACTGCTTTTAGTAAAGGATTTGAAGAAGTTTTGTCAGAGGTAAAAACAACAAGACTACAGTTGTTTAAAAAACCTGAGGCAAAGCAAGTAGTAGAAGAAAAAATAGTGGAAGAAGAATTGGAAGAAGCAGGAATAGATTTAGAAGGAGTACAAGATGGTACAGCAATACAACATGATGAGGGGATTTCAGAATCCAACGATAAGCCCCGATTACATGTCACGAAGAAACAATCAAAACCAAAACGCAGGGCAAAACACAAACCAGAACACGAACCAGTTTAATACTCGTGGTGGAATGATAAAAGAGTTGAATCCTGGCGGTGGTGCTCGTGATGAAAAAGGATTTATGGGTGGGTCTAGTCCTAGTGGGTTTGGACCTGGTACTTCAAATCCCAACTTTACTAATCCTGCTGCAGGAAGACCAATTTCAAAAGATTTAATTAGTTATGGAAGTGGAGCAGGCAATCCACCTAATACTACGAATGTTGGCGGTGAACAAGTACCATCTATTAGTATTTATCCACCAGGTAGTACAAGTCCAATTCAAGTGCCAACATCAAATACTGATCAAATTAGATTGTTATTTGGTTTAGGAAGTACTTTAAATCCAGCAACATCATTAAGTGGCTTTGGTGAATTCGGAAGTCAACTCACCGCAGGAAAAGTCCCAGGAATGTTTCCACAAGGTGGACTTAATCCGTACATGGGGATGATGGGCGGATTCAACCCTTACATGAGCATGATGGGTGGAGGATTTGGCGGTGGGCTAAATAATCTAAACCCATTTGCATTTATGATGCCAGGATTTGGCGGAGGTGGACTTAATCCATACATGGGGATGTTAGGTGGTGGATCTAATAATAACTTATTTCCAAACATAGGCAATTTTGGAAACGGTGGTGGATTAACTGGTGATTTGTTTAGTGGTTATTTCCCACAAAACTATTACCAAAGATAAATGTTTACAGTAGCTTAATGGGCAAGTAAGGAAATAAATAATTATGCCAATAGATCCAATCACTTTAGGAATTATGAGTGCACTTGGCGGCGGCCTTTTATCAGGATTTGGCGGTGGTGGTGGTCCTTCGTTGCCTGACGTAATGAATGAGGTTTCTGGAATACCACAACTTAAACCAGGAATTACTAAATATCCAGGTGGTGGATTTAATGCCGGTGGAGGTTCTTTTAATCAAGGACAAGAAAGCTACGTTAGCCTTACTGGACAACAAAAAAGAATAGACAACGCACTGAAAGGAAAAGGGAAGAATAAAAACTTACAGAAAAACAATCCTGAACTATATAAATATCTTGTAGAGGGTGGTGATGTATCAAAAATACCTGTTGGATTGTTTGGGGGAAAGCAAAAAGGATTAATGGGAAAAGGTAATAGATACACAGTCCCAACTCAAGACGTTCAAGCAAACCCACAGTCAGAAGATTTATTTAATCAAGCTCAAATGATTCAGGCATTAAACTTGCAGAATCAATTACTTGGACAAAACTTTGCAATGGGTGCAATGCCTGCTTATGGTAATACTTATAATAGTGCTCTTGGTAATGCAAATAAATATATAAATGAAGGACTAACAGAATTAGATCCAACAATTGCAAATAAGATTTCAGGTGCAAGTGATGCATATTTTAATAAAGGAGCAAGGGATATACAAGATTCTTATAGCCAAATCAAAGGAGGAGTTTTCCAGGAACTGTCTGATTCTGGCACTCTTTTTTCTAGTGACTTAAAAGATTTAATGGAGCAAGAAGATAAAGGCTTGGGAAGAGGATTAGCAGACTTAGAAAGTAATAAACAAATATTTGATAGGCAATTAACTGATAGTGCATTAGGAAATCAAAGAAATGCATTAAGTACCTTATATGGAATGCCAAGTTTAGGTGCTGGTATGCAAGGATTCCAAGTGCCTAATGTTGATATTAACCCACTTCTTATGCAGCCTTATGGAGTTTATGGTCAAGGTGATAGTTTATTCAACATGTTAAATAATCAGAACTCTTACGCCCTTCAAAGAGAACAGATGAGATTAAATCCGTATCTAGCTGCATTAGGACCAGGATTCCAATTAGGGAATCAACCTGGTTTGGGTGGAGCAATTGGTGGAGCTATGGGTGGTATTGCTCCTTATTTATTTTTATCTCAGATGTTTAAAAAGTAGATCATAGTAAAAGTTAAAAGTAATCACAAATAATTAATAGAAAAAAGCTCGCTGTCAAAGGTGAGCTTTTTTATTTTTAGAGGTAGTTGAGGTAAATAATGTCACTTCGTCAATCAGGAATATCACAATTTGCAACCAGCCTTGCTGGTGCACTACCAACAGGTTTTAGTAATGCTATTAACCTGATGAATACAATTCAACAGCAACAGTTTATTAGAGCCTTAGCTGTAAATAAATATATTGATGACAAAAACACACAAGCAGCAAATGATCCTCTTGGATTATCCGGTGGTGGTATAGGAGGCTCACTCAATCCTTTTAGTGCAATACCAGGAACTTCACAATTTAATACTCCTGCTAGTCGTGGATTGAATCCTAGTATTCCAAATTCTTCAGGGTTAAATTACACTCCTGTCAATTTAAATCAAGCAAATCAAGCAAGCCAAGTAAATGTAACTAAAGCACAGGTTAAAAATCCACTAGCTGATTATTACAAAACAGATATTCCAACAGTTAATAACCAATATGCAGGCTGGGCTGCATATCAAAGAAAAAGATTAGCTGATTCTGATTTGCCTGAAAATATCAAAACAGCACAAGGACAAAGGGTTGATCAGCTTCAAGGGTTTGGACTTCCTAAAGACTTATATGAGTTTAAACTTCCAGATAGAAGCGAATATTTATTAGCAGCTAAACAAGGTGACACTACAAAAGTATTAGATTTGCTCAGACAAAAGAATACTTTACTAAGAGAGTCAAAAGACTTATTAACAAATTACCCAAATGCTAGAGGATATGGTGCAGGCTTTCAAGAGAAAGCTGCTGACTATTTCCCAGCCTTAGACAATTCCTCAATTAGTGCTAGATCTAAATTAAATAAAAAGTTTGAAGCATTAAAAGATATTCAAAAGCAAATATCTACAGTAAGAAATGCTGTTGGAGAAAAAGCACAGAATCTTTTAAACGATAGATTGTTTGATCTGAATCAATCACGAGAAGCAATATTGCAAGATATAGAATCTGTTTCACATGATAATGCAACTGTTTATAATTCTGCAATAGATCCACTAAAAAAAGATTATATTCTTGGTGACTATGGAAATATAGATAGTGGCATAAGTTCACAAGAATTAAATTACACTCCAACAAAACAACCACTAAAAAGACCAAAAGCTGGATTTAATATAGGAAGTGCTTTACTAGGTGCTGGTATTGGTGGAGTAACAGGTGGTATTCCTGGAGCTACCATTGGTGGTATAACAGGTGGAATTAGCGAAAGTGCTCCTGCACTAGGTTTGTTAGGTGCTTTATTAAGTGGTGGTGGTAGTGCAATACCTGGTGTTTATCGAGCATTCACAAGTCCAATAAGTAGGAATGTTATTAAAGAAGGTGCAGCAAAAAGCATTCCTGTAGTTGGAGAGTTTATAAATAAAGTTGGTACTCCTGCAGTAAACAGAATTATAGATGCAACTATAAACAGTGCACAAAATATTAAAAAAGCAGCTCCAGTTGGTGCTGCTGTAGGTGCAGGAATTGGAGTAGCAAAAGATTTATACAACAACTTATTTTCAAACTTTGATATGACTAGTGGTGAAGGACTAAAAAGTGCTTATAAATCTGCTATTGAACAAGGTAAAAGTCCTAAAGAAGCAGCAAAATTAATTGCAGATGGACATAAAGAACAAAAACAAGTTGTTCAGCAAAAAATGGACAACCTTAAAAGTTCACAAGTTATTGAAAAGGTAAAAAATGAAGATGGAAGTACTACTATCAGGTTACATCTTAATAAGCTTGATTTATCCCCTAACTCAAGAATAGAAACTTCTACTCAAGAAGAACCTCAAAGCATCTCTCCTTTCATAAAAAATCAAGAAGGATTTAGATCAAAAGCATATAGAGATGAAGGTGGGAAATGGACAATCGGCTATGGATCTACTCATATAAATGGTAACCCTATTACACCAGGAATGACTATTTCTAAAGAGGAAGCAGAACAACAATTTCAAGCTGATTATAGTAATGCTGAAAGCTTAATCAACAATTCAGTTCAAGTTCCGCTATCAGAAAATCAAAAAGAAGCATTAAAAAGTTTTATCTACAATGCTGGTCCTGGTGCTTTTCAAAGGAATTTAGTTCCTTATTTAAATAAAGGTGATGTGAAAGGTGCTTTAGCACAAATGTCTAAATTTGTTTATGTTGATTCTGTAAGTGGTAAAAGAATGAGTCAAGGTTTAAGAAATAGAAGAATTAAAGAAATCAAATTATTTTTAGGAGCATAATGAATCAGCCGCTAAATTATACGCCAGCTTATTACACTCCAATGCAATCTAGTCAGCCAGGGTTTCTAAGTTCACTTCTTAGTTACTATACAAACCCTGCTAGATTCGGTACTGATTTGCTTGGACAAAATGCAGGAGCAGGAATTGGTCTTGCTTTAGGTGGCTATCCAGTAGGAAGCACTTTAGGTGGTATTGGTGGTGCTTATGTTGCAAATAGAACAAAAAAACAACTTGGGTATGACGAACCTTTAGGATGGGATTTGTTTGGTGGTGCTCTCAGTGGATTAATTCCAGGTGGTGGTTCGGCAATTAGTTGGAAGTTAGGATTGTCGGCAGATGATGTTTTTAAGCAACCTCTAGAAAGTTTAACTAAAGGTGTTACTGAATCAGTTGATAATGTAATTAACCAAACAGGCAGTTTATTTAAAGATGTCACAAAGAGAGTTCCTGATGTTAGAAATGCAATTGAAGAAACATTTGGAAAAGCATTACCTTTTAATGATATAGAACAATACATGCGTGGGTTAAAAATCAACGTTACTAATGCTAATCCGGAAACACTTTCAAAGATTACACAAAATGAACTTAGGCAAAGTTTAAATACTGCATTGCCTAACAAATATGGAATTGAATCAGTTGGAAATTTCAATGATCCACTATCATCACGAGTAGGCAGCGTACTTAAAGGATATACAGAAGGATTAACTTCTGAGCTACCAGAGAAATTAGGCTCACTTGATTTTCCAAGCTTTAATCAAGACTTAGCACAAAGAGCAACTAAGTTATACAAACTTAGAGCAGATGCTTTTGTAGATCCATACAAAACTATTAAAGATGTCGGTGGGGATCTTAGCGCAAATGTTCCAAAGGTAAATAATGTAATTAATGATATTCAAGAAAATGTTATTAGTCAAAGTTTAAATCCTAAAAAATCGTACGGTGGACTTATTGAAGATTTACATAAATATGACAAACCACAGTACACAGTAGGACAAGCAAGGCAAGCACTAAGAGAATTAAACGATGCAGCAGAAGAAGCATTTAGACAAGGCAAGAGCTCTGTTGCACATGAATACAGAAGAATTGCAAATGCAATTAAAGAATCACTACCTGATATTGCAAAAGAAGTAGATCCAAGTGGACGGCTTTATAGCAAACTAACTAAAACCAATGAATTATATTCCAAGTTTAAAGCATTACCAGAAGGTAGGGTAGGGCAATATTTATCTTCTCAAGGTTCAAAATTAGGGATAGAAGCAGGAGATAAAGTAAACACTGATGTAACTAAGTTTGTTCAGCAATTTCAAACTCCTCAAGATGTAGAAGATTTTACAAAACTAACAGGTTATTCAAAAGATGTTTTGTCTAAAACTACAGCTAAAGGTTTAATTGAGAAGATGCAAAAGCCAACTTCTCAAGCAGTAAGGCAAGAAATTGGAGATGCAGGACAGGCATATAACACAGTAGTTAATTCTGGTGAAATAGGAGCGAACTTAAATCATCTAAGTAATTTGATGAGGAAAAATACTGGCTCATATAAATTAGCGCTGCAAGATCAGTACGATATTGTAAATCAGTTAGTAAGCGATTTTAATTCTATAGCTCCACATGATGAGTTATTTAAGAGCTTGGCAAAAAGTACAAATAATGGAGTAATTGAAATAAATATTGGAGGTGCAATGACAAGAGCAATTAAAGATCCAACTGGAAGGTTTAATAATCTTCCACCAGAAGTTCAACAAGCATGGAGAAGGGTTTTACAAACCATTGATTATTTAAGTAAAGAGAAATGAATTTAGCCTTATTTGGACGTTATTCTCTACTTTAACCAATCTATAACCTGTTATGGTTATAATCCATAGTGGTATAATGGCATTATGGGGAATTGAGAAATAACATGACAAAAAAAGAATTAACAAATAAAAATTGGACAGAAATAGGTGTAGTAAATGGCCCTGATCCTCAAAATAGGATTGTTATAACTCCTGTTGTCACTTGGTTAAAACAGCATATTGATAGTTTCAAAGTATTTATAAACTCTAGTGGTAATGTACTTTTAAAACCAATGATTAGTCTTCCGCTAGAAGAAGCATGGCCTTATCAGGATCCTGAGATATTATCCAATGTTCTAAAAGGTATCGAGGAGGCAAAAGCAGGAAAAGCTAAGCCCTTTGATTTAAAAAAATTAAAAGAATTAGATGATGTTTAATATCAAAATGACTCCTCTAGCTTTGAAGCAATTGGAGGAAATAACAAAACGAGAGCCAAGACAAGGATTATTAAAACAAATCACAAAGACAATTAGGTTCTTAAGT
>Ga0156182_139_pt1 | contig 17129 bp, 24 predicted proteins | sample RifCSPlowO2_12_FD_107835 | JGI IMG/M metagenome (GOLD analysis project Ga0156182, IMG submission 107835) | Candidatus Melainabacteria bacterium RIFCSPLOWO2_12_FULL_35_11
TGGTTTTTTCTTTGGCACCCAGCCCAAATGAGCAGCCATAATTGCAGCTAGTCTTTTAACAGCTGCTTCCTCTTCTTCTTTTGTGCGAGGCACATATTTCACTATGATTTTTGGCATTTCTTGTTGCTTTTTAACTTTTTTCTTTTTCTGGTTCGGGTCCTTCATTGCAGTTCTCCTTTATCTTGTTTACTTTCTTATTGTATATGTCTCGTGCAATCCATCTTGCTAAAATTCTTAATCCCTCTCTAGTTGGATTATCTTCACTACTTTTAGTTTCTTCATTCATGCTTCAATCTCTTTTTTTTCTTCTTTTGCAGATATTGGTTCAGCTGTTGCCTTTGCAAAATTGAATAGTCTAATTACACCATCAAGAGCGTCTTTGTTGCTTATATCTTCACCATAATACTTTTTATAAGCTGCTTGATAATCAGGTACGTATTTTTCAAATTGCATATTATTTACTCTTTAAGACCTAGCTCCTTTCTCCTGTCCTCTAGTTTTTCCAATCCTTCTTTTGTCATTGGTCTATAAACTGCTTTCATAAGAGTTAATAATTTCATGTAGCTGTCATAAGCTTCATGGTAACCAATTTCTTTTCCAAATCTTTTTCTGTTAATGATATGCTGTCTGTCACTTTTTCTCCTCATCAGGTTCTAAGATTATTTGCATTAATCTTACAAGCTTATTTGCATCAACATAAGCCTCTTCATAATTTAATTCTTTTCCATAGTCTTCCTTGCATATTTTTTGAAACTCTTGAATATCTTTATTTGTTAGCTTTACCATATTTAATTACCATTTCTCCAGCTACAAAAATCACACGACTTATTGGTTTCTGGAATATCTGCTTTTAAAATACTAACTGCTTCTTCAAAGAGCATCTTTGCATTGTCAGGTGAGGCATTTAGTTCTACAGGCTGGATATTAAACTTAACTACGCCGTGATTTTCTGCTTTTTCAGGAAAGTAATATATGAGATAAGCTACGTCTTTTACAGGATAACCATTAACTTTTAAAACTAATGCATATGTATCTAACTGTGTTTGATAGTATTTTTCACTGTCTCCACTTTTTGGAGCTGAGCCTCTGGTTTTATAATCAAGTGGAATATAAACACCATCATCTACAAGGCAATCGTCAAGTGCGCCATATATTTTTGCACCTATTGAACCATCAATATACTCAAGTCCTGACTTCCAATGTCTCCATTTTTTTAAAAGTTCAACGTCAGGCATTAAGTTTCCTTTGATTTTCCCTTTAAGTTCTGGTGGCAAAGCTCCTCTATAGGTGTCAAAGTAATCTTTGATTACACGATCCATTCCACCTGTAATAGAAGGAAAAGCTCCCAGGAGTGGGATCGAACCACCGACCAATCGGTTACTATCTGACTTCAATTTCTTGAAGAGTCGGACTTTCTCTTTATCCTCGACTTGACGTTAGGATAGTGGGTGTAAAGTCTCTGCACTTATCTAAGTTTTATAAACTTAAACTAGCTCAGGATTGCCTTTTACATTTCTGTAGTTAAGGGTTCCCTGAATTAGCCCACTTTTCATCTTAATGTTTCCACTAAGAGCTGCTAACTTAGCATGAGTTTCTCTATGACAATTGGCACACAACATTACACACTTATCTAACTCTTCTTGAACTCTTTTCCAACTTCGAGTGTAACCTCTACTTGAGATATTAAAGTCCTTTTTAGTTGGATCTGCGTGATGAAACTCAAGAGCTTCTAAACAACGATAATAACCACATTGTTCGCACTTACCACCTTTGTATTCGATAGCCATACTGCGAATCTTTTTTCTTCGATTTCTAACAGCATTTATTAGATACTGTCTTCTATCGCTGTATTTTCGCTTTTCAAGTTTTACCAATTTAGATTCCTTCACGCTTTTGGTACAGCCGATCGCTCTACCGCTGAGCTACCTGGGAATATCAGTTTGCGAAACTGGAAATTGGAGAATTAGAGAATTGGAGATTTTCTAATTTCCAGTCTTCCAATCTCCAAATATAATACCGCATTTATTTACTGGAAGCCATAAAATTTAACTAATCTGGTTTTGTCTTAATGGTATCTACTTTTTAGTGGTGTCTTCTGTTTTTGGTAGAGAAACCTGCAGATTCTGACCTGTTCTTGCTTTAGCTTTATTCATCCAAGACTCCATGTCTCCTTCTAGTCTTTTTCTTTCTCTTATTGATTCATTTCTACCTGTTGGTGTTAATGGCAACCAACTTTTTCCGACACCTTTTACATTTTTCATTGTATCTCCTTCTGGTATATCATTAAATTACAATAAGCTTATTCTATCAAATCAGAGATAATGAAGTAAGTATGAAATTACCGCTCCCTAAAATAAAAATTGGCACTGATATCTGTCAGATAAACAGAGTGACATCTGTTTATAAAAAATATGGAGGAAGATTTTTATACAGAATTTTAACTGAAAATGAAATTAAATATGTTACTTCAAATACAAAAAATTTAATTAATCGCCTGGCCGGAAGGTATGCAGCTAAGGAAGCAACATCAAAAGTTTTAGGTACAGGATTAAGAGGAGTGTATTTTAAAGAAATTGAAATCTTAAGAGAATCGAATGGCGCACCAAAGATCGTTTTACATAAAAGAGCAAAATTAAAAGCAAAAGAAAAAGGACTGACTAATTTTGATATATCCATATCTCATGAAAGAAGCTTTGCAATGGCAATAGTTGTAGCCGTTTGTAATTAGCTGTTGTGAGAGTAGGAAGCTAAAACTTTTTTTGCAATTGTTTCATTGGCACATGGAATTTTTATTTTTTTATTTATCCTTTGGATAACTATAAAATAAGGTAATCCTTTTAATTGATCCTTATTCGTATTATCTGGTCTGTTTTCAGGAATTAATAAACTTACATTTTCCATAAATACTGAATACTTTTTATCCTCATTGATATTATAAAGTTATCAATCTTACTGATAAAAAACAATTCTTGACAATAAAGAAACTTTTTGCAGCCTTGAGTTTATATGCCTTTTTAAGGGTTACAAATTGTACATTTTGAGTATTTTTCAATAATCTGACAGGTTCTTGACATAGACCTGTTATGCAAGGTTACAATTATGAGACATTATAAGGAAACGGTATGATTCTTGAAGAATTTGTAAGTTATTATCACAAAAATAAAAACAAAAAAAAACAAGTAAAAGAAATACTTTTAAACTGGTTGAAAACCGAACTATCTGTTTTCCCACAGAAAAATTATCAAAAAGTTTTGCATAATGAATTGATTCTTATGGAAGATGACAGTGTTGTTCCGAAAAATAAACAAGGGGAAAATCTTTTGAATTCACTAATTAGAATTACTACAATTCTTGAAGAAAAAGAATTTGAGTCCTGGACAAACAATGTAAAGCCTAAGGATTTTTTACATGCCTAGTGATTTAGAGATCAAAGATCAGAGACCAGAGATCAGAAATAAAAAAATCTTAGTAACTGGTTTTGGCGGTTTTATCGGTAGCCATTTAACTGAAAAACTTTTAAATGACGGATATGTGGTAATTGGGATTGATGAGTTTAATGACTATTATGATCCAAAAATAAAAGAAAGAAATATTTCATTGTTTAAAAACAATAAGAATTTTTTTTTTAACAAAGTCGATATTAGGGATAAAAACTCAGTAAATGAAATTTTTGCACGGCATAAGCCAGATATTGTGATTCACCTGGCTGCAAGAGCTGGTGTGCGTCCGTCACTTCAGCAACCGGTTTTATACGAAGAAGTAAATGTCCTTGGCACATTAAATCTTCTGGAAGCAGCAAAAAATAATAATTGTAAAAAGTTTATATTTGGGTCAAGCAGTTCTGTTTATGGTGAATGTAAAAATATTCCATTTAAAGAAACAGAAGTTAATTTAAAACCAATTTCACCATATGGAGTTAGCAAATTAACCGGTGAAAGATATTGTTACACTTATTCTTATCTGTATAAAATCCCGATTATTTGCCTTAGGTTTTTTACTGTATATGGACCCAGACAAAGGCCGGATTTAGCCATTTATAAATTTACAAATCTTATAGAAGAAGGAAAACCTGTTCCTATTTTTGGAGATGGAGTATATAAAAGAGATTTCACTTATATTACTGAAATCATAGATGGAATAACTGGTTCAATGAATTATGATAAATCAAGCTTTGAAATATTTAATCTTGGTGAATCGCATACAACTTCAGTAATTGATTTAGTTAAACTTATTGAAAGTGCAACTGGCAAAAAAGCAGTTATCGACTGGCAGCCGATACAGGCAGGTGATGTACCACTTACTTACGCTGATGTTAGTAAAGCAGAAAAACTGCTCAATTATAAACCAAGGACAAAACCAGAAGAAGGAATTAAAAAGTTTGTAGAGTGGTATAGGGAGAATCTTTGCAGAGTAATTTAATTTTTTTCAGGTACAAGAAGGTTCTGTGTCAAGACTTCCAGTATGCTGAACTCTCAGCTCCTGAATCTTTGTTCTGACTTTTGATTCTATTTCTTTCATCATCTTTAGATTTGAAGAAATAGTTTCAACTGCTTTTTCGGCACCCTGTCCGATTTTTTCTGCTCCATAGCTAAACCATGTCCCTGATTTCTGAATGACTCCAAGACCTGTCGCTACTTCTACAAGTGAGCTTACAGGACAAATCCCTTTCCCGTAAATAAGGTTAAATTCAGCTATCCTGAACGGCGGAGCGACTTTGTTTTTAACTACTTTTACTTTGATTCTGTTTCCATATTCTACATTATCCTTTTTCAAAGTTTCAATTCTTCTTACATCCAGACGAACTGAAGCATAGTATTTAAGAGCATTTCCGCCAGTAGTAGTCTCGGTAGGCCCGTACATTACTCCAATTTTTTGTCTCATCTGATTAATAAAGATAATGACACTTTTTGTCTTACTGACAATGCCTGTAAGTTTTCTAAGTGCCTGAGACATTAAGCGTGCCTGTAAACCCATATGTGAATCACCCATTTCACCTTCTATTTCTGCTTTTGGCACAAGTGCTGCTACAGAGTCTATGACTATTACATCGACAGCACCGGATCTAACAAGCTGCTCTGTAATTTCAAGAGCTTGTTCACCGGAATCAGGCTGACTTACCAGAAGATCATCAGTGTTTACACCAAGTGCTTTTGCATATTCAGGATCAAGTGCATGTTCTGCATCTACAATAGCTGCAATACCGCCAAGTTTTTGTGCTTGTGCACAGATGTGCATGGCTACTGTGGTTTTACCGCTTGACTCAGGTCCAAAAATTTCAATAATTCTTCCTCTTGGTACACCACCCATACCAAGTGCCAGATCAAGAGATATAGCACCAGTAGGAATAGCTTCAATGGCACCGTACTTTGCATCTCCAAGACGCATTACAGAACCTTTTCCAAAATCCTTTTCAATTTTTTCAAGGGTTAAATTTAAAGCTTTAAGTCTCTCTGTTCTGTCATCTGCCTTAGCTTCAGCTTTTTCACGTCCTTTTTCCTGTGCTTCTTCTTTTGTTATTGTCTTCACCATGTATTTTCTCCTTTTTCTTATTTTTCTTCTACACCTAAAAAATCCAACGGCGTATTTTGTGTTGCAGCCAGTTCTAATTGTAACTGCTTGTCCAGATCCTCTACAGCAACCGGTCCCGATAATTCTATCAGTGTATTTCTTTGGGCTCTAAGTTCAGTATCAAGCCTTCTGATTTCTCTTTCAATCGATCTTCTTTGAATATCTGTCAGAAGCTGGGTTGGTGCAGAATCTGAGTCTTGTGCAGTTAAGTTATCTTTTTTTGCTTCTTCAAGTTCATTTGTTGCCAGAGCTCTTTCAACCATAAGTTTTTTATAAGAGTGATAACGTTGTCTTAGCCTTTCAGCTACTTCATCTATCATCATAAATAAAATTATTGCTTCTGTCTGTGAGAGCTGGATTTGTGCCTGGTTTTTTTTCATTTTACCTTCAATAACACTGCCTAAAACTCTTCCACCAACCTGACTTCCATAATAAGCACCTGCATTATTTGTTAATGCCTGAAGCGCATAGAAAGGAAGAAAAATTGCAGCACCAAGAGTTCTGGATAAAAGGGAATTTCCTTCTTGCGGGGAACTGGCAGGGCTTAGTTTCTGAACAATAAACTGAATGGTTTTATTTCTTTCAATCGTAGCTTTCCACAAATTTAAAAGCTGCTCCTGCTCGTTTCTGGAAAAAAAATCATCGATTGCCCGTTGTTCTTCCGGTGTTAATGCAAGAGAAGGCTGAATAAAATTTAATCCTTCTTCTTCCTCCTTTTGCAGATCTTTTTGTCTAATTTCCAGATCAGACAAATTTCCTTTTTCTTTTGGCTGTAATTTGATAGTGGATTTATTCTGAGGAGATAAGTTAATGGTTTCCGGAAATAACCGGAAGATAGAAACACCTGCTTTTATGGGAGTATTTATCTTTCCAAAGATTGGAGCATCAGGTTTAAAAATTTCACTTAATTCTTTTAATTTTTCTTCCTGCTTCCTGGATAATTTTTCTGTGGCACTAACCGGGAGAATAGATAAAGTTTCTGCTGTTAAAAGTACTAATAGTGTTGTTAATAAAATTCTTTTTTTCATTTTTTGTCTGGAAACATTCAGGCTTAAGTGTTTCCTCTTCTTAACAACGCTCAGAATATTCTTCGCTTAGATTCTAAGTAATTACTCTTTAAAATATACTATCATCCTTTGAATGAATATCCATGTAACCCAGGGTTACATGGAAAAAAAATCCTATGATTTCATTAAAATATGGTTTAATAGAATAGATAAATAAAAGGTTAAAGAAAAAATGAGAGAAAAAATTGTATTTTTAATCCTGATTTTAAACATATATGCATTTAATCTGAGATGTATAGCAAAGATTAACTTTAATGAAAAAAACATAGTAACTGTACCAGCAAAGTGTACTATAGCTGGGGAATTGAATTGTCCAAAAGGTTTTAAGACAAGCTGTCCCAAACAATATAAACCTTCATGTGTTTTTGTAGGAACAACGCATTTACCTGCATGTTTGGCAGACAGTGCTGATGATACTTTTTACAGTTTTGATTTAAGTAAAATAACCTGTGAAAAAAAATAAAATGAGATTTATATTAACTGTTTTAATTTTACTTTTTTTAGTGGTTTGTAATTCTAATGCACAAACTCAAATTGAAGATTTTGAGGTTTCTCCATTGTGCGATATTAACGGAAGCATAATTTGTCCGGATGGGTTTAAGGTTGGCTGTGCAGATGATGTTTCTCTGGCAACAGAACCAAAATGTATATTTTATGGAGAAAAATATATTCCTGGTTGTCTGAAATTTATTGGAATAAAAAAAATAGATCTTAATTTGGAATCACTTATGCTTACACCGGGTTCAATGATTGAAGTAATTGGCGGTGGTGAGACTTATACATTAAACAGAGAAACTGTTGGGTGTAAGAGGCTATAATTAATTGAGAATTGATAATGGAGAATTAGGATGTAGAGCCATGAATTGTCAATTTTCAATTCTCAATTGTCAATTAAATGACTTATTTAAGATATTATATTATTTGAATCTGAATTTTTTAATTCTGATTCTCTGATCTCTGACCACTAGTCTCCGATCTGGCGGCATAGCCAAGCGGTAAGGCCGAGGTCTGCAAAACCTCTATGCGGCGGTTCAAATCCGCCTGCCGCCTTTTAAAAACTTATTAGTCTTGTAATTTTACAGTCTTCCGGAAGCTTTTCTCTTCCTTTTAGAAACTCCAGTTCTACTACAAAAGCAATTCCTACGATTACTCCACCAATTTTCTTAACCAGTTTAATTGCAGCTTCTGCAGTACCACCGGTTGCAAGCAGATCATCAACTATTAAAACCCTTTTCCCCGGCTCAACAGCATCGACATGAATCTCTAAACTGTCAGTTCCATATTCTAAATCATATGAAATTCTTGCAGTTTTTGATGGTAGTTTACCCGGCTTTCTAATGGGGATAAAACCAATGCCAAGTTTATATGCAAGCGCGCTCCCAAAAATAAATCCGCGTGCTTCAATACCAGCTATATAATTAATTTTTTGTTTCTCAAAATGTCTGGCCAATAAATCAACTGCATGTTTAAAAGCAACAGGATCTCTTAGAACAGTTGTAATATCCTTAAATACAATACCTTCTCTGGGAAAGTCAGCTATGTCCCTGATTTTTGATTTAATGAGTTCCGGGGCACTTTCTTCAGCATCTTTCACGGCCACAATATTAACTCCTTGCCATTATATTACTATATTTCTTACTCTCATATTCCAGTGTACTCACACATTCTTCATGTGTCCAGTCTTTAATTTCTAACTGAATGGAAATTTTACCATTAAAATAATTTAATTTTGGGGTATAAACAATTTTTATTTTGTCGCCGATGTGAAATTCTGCATTAGGATCGTGATTCCAGATTAGTGCTTCGAACATTTTTATTTCTGACTTAAGCACAAGCTTTAAATGCTGTCCGTTTTTCCCAATGACCCTTATTCCAATAATTTCTGTTTCATTGCTTACAAAAACAGGCAGCTTATTTCCTAAACCAAACGGTGACAGCTTATATATTTTTTCTATTAAATCTAGGTTTAATTCATTAAGTGGTAATTCAGAATCAATTTCTATTATGGCTTCAAGATTTTCACAGTTAAGTTTTTTATTTACAAAGTTCTTAAAATCAAAGATAAAATTATTTATTTTTTCAGGTCTAATGCTAAGCCCGCATGCAGCTTTATGACCGCCATATCTTTCAAGATGTATCGAACTGTTTACAAGTGCTTCAACTATGTTTAACTGGCTTATACTTCTGCCTGAACCACGGGCTATGTTTTGTTCTTTATCAACAGCGATTAATATAGTTGGCAGGTGAAATTTTTCAACTATCCTTGATGCTACTATTCCGATTACACCATGGTGCCAGCTTTCTTTTGCCAGAATGATGCATTTATCCTTTTTAAGGTCTACATGCTCAGAAACCAGTGTTACAGCTTCTTTTAAAGTCTTTTCACAAATTAATTGTCTTTCTTTGTTTTGAGTTTCAAGTTCAGATGTTATTTGTACCGCTTCAGATAAATCATTGGTTGTTAAAAGCCTGACTGCAAGCGTTGCATCTGTTAGCCTTCCTACTGCATTAATTCTTGGAGCAATTCCAAATCCAATATGTTCAGCACTTGGTTTATTTCCATTTTCTTCCTTAAGACACCCGCATATTCTAAGAAGCTCCTGCAGTCCGATTTTTTTTGTAGCTGCTAACTTTTTAAGTCCCATTTGAACCAGGTACCTGTTTTCATCTACAAGCGGTGCCAGATCAGCTATCATTCCAAGAGCTACAAGATCAAGCAGATCGTCGGCACTGGAACCTAATATTGCCTCAGCCAGCTTATAAGCCACACCTACGCCAGGTAACCAGTGAAGTTTATGATCCGACGGTAACAGCTTTGGATTTAATACAGCACAAGCTGATGGCAGAATCTCTGGAAGTGAATGATGATCTGTAACTATAACATCCATTCCAAGCTCCTGAGCCAGTTCTATTTCTCTGTGGTTTGTAATTCCACAATCACATGTTATTAACAAATTTGTTTTATTTCTCCCGGATATTGTTTTAACTGCTTCTATATTTAACCCATAACCTTCTGTCAATCTGTTTGGAATGTAGAAATCTATTTTGTCAGTAAATTGCCTAAGTGTAATCAAGAGACAGGACACGGATGTAACACCATCTACATCATAGTCACCAAAGACAGTAATTTTTTCTTTTTTGTTAATAGCTTCTACGATTCGATCTTTTGCTTTTATAAGATCAGGAATTTCTTCAGGTTTTGTTTCTTTATAAAATTTAGGATCTAAATATGCTTTTGCTTTTTCTGGAGAATCAATGCCTCTGTTTAAAAGTAATTTTGAAATAATTTCAGAGCCATAAGCTATATCAAGAAATTCTTTTGAAAATTCTTTTGAAATTTCTTTTTGTTCTTTTATAAGCCACTTATATTTCATTTAGAACAAATATAACATTTTGTATTTGTGGGTTTTGTAACCCTGGGTTACAGTAAAGACAACCAAATTTGTTATTGCCAGCAACATTTTGAAAGAAATTACTTCTTAACTAATGTATAAAAGGAAGGTTCAGCTTGTCTGAACCATATAAAAAAGAAATGCCTACTTTTACTTACAAAGCCAGAGACAATAAAGGAGGGTTACAAGAATCCTCAATCCTTGCTGATGATATTAATCAGGCAAAAGCAGTTATTAAACAAAGCGGGCTTTGGATTTTAGATATAAGACAAATTGATAAAACAGCCGCCCCTGGCGAGCCTCACCTCTGGCAGGAAAAAAAAGAAATTCAGGAATCTGCAAGTCCGTTTGCAGCCGGACAAACATTAGAAGAGCAGCCACACCCACAAGAAGAAAAAATAGAAAAGACAAAATCTACGTTTGAAGACTTTTTAATAAAATACCAGCCAGTAACTTTAAAAGATATGGTTATCTTTTCAAGGCAGTTTGCATCAATGGTTGAAGCTGGTGTTGCATTGCTTAGAGCACTGAATGTTATGACTGACCAGACTCAAAACCCCAGACTTAGAAAAGCACTTTCTCAGATTAGGTACGATATAGAGCAGGGTAGCACACTGTCAGGTGCTCTGGAAAAGCATTCAAAGATTTTTGATCGTTTATATATTTCAATGGTTAAAGCCGGTGAAGCAGGTGGTGTCTTGGATCAGGTTTTAAATCGTTTAGCTATATTTATGGAAGAGCGCAGTAAATTAACCCAGCAGGTCAGAGCAGCTATGACTTATCCGGTAGTGGTTATGTTAATTGCAATTGGTGTCTTTTATGCCATGTTAACTCTGGTATTACCTACTTTTTCAGGGTTGTTTTCATCTCTTGGAAGTGATCTGCCGGCTTATACAAAGTTTTTAATTTCAATCAGTGAATTTTTAAGATCCTGGTATATGCTGCTTTTAATTGGTGTAATTATTGCTCTTGGCTGGGCTTTAAAAAACTTTTATCAAACCAAACAGGGAAAATTTACAATTGATTTTATACTGCTTGGTGTTCCGGTCCTTGGAGATATCTTAAGAAAAGTTGCAGTTGCCAGATTTACCCGGACATTTGGAACGTTGACCAGAAGCGGTGTCCCAATTGTTTCTGCTCTGGATGTAGTCAAAGATTCTGCTGATAATGAAGTTTTAGCCAGAGCAGTAGAAGCTGTTCAGACAAAAGTTCAGGAAGGCGGTACGATAAACGGACCTATGAGTGAAAGTAAAATTTTCCCTGCTATGGTGACACAGATGGTGGCCATCGGGGAAGAAACAGGGCAGCTTGAAAATATGCTTGAAAAAATAGCCGATTTTTATGATATAGAAGTAGCCACTGCAGTGGAAGGACTTACATCACTTCTTGAACCTATCATGATAGTTACACTTGGCGGACTTGTAGGCGCTATTGTTATAGGAATGTATCTGCCGATATTTAGTGTAATTTCGCAGATTAAATAATGAAGGTTATCTCTTGTTTCTTTTCTTCGAGTACTTTTTACTTATCTCATCTAAAATATTTCTTGGGTCTGCCATTACCAGAGGATTTGTAAGCATTGTTGGCAAGTGCTGCAGTTTTTTTAAATCCCCTGCAATTTCTGAAACTTTGGATGACAATGTAGCCATTGCACCAAATGCACCTATTTTTGACGAGTCATTTAATTCTCTAATTAATTCAGAAAGTTCTTTTGTGAGTTCCCTGTACAGATGATCGATTAAATTCTGATCCAGTGCCTGAATTGGAATTTGAGGATCATTTTTTGAGTTCTGTCGTGCCATTTTTTCCTTAACGAAGATTTAACTTTAAGTAACTCATTTGTCATAATAATAACTTTTTTACGGGGATTTTTGAAGACATAATACAGATAAATAGATAAAAAGAATTTAATGTTTGCAGGATTAATGGTATCAAGAAGACCAAGATTAAAAAAATTTTATATTTGTTATCAAACGTATTGTCGGGATTAAATTCCACTAAAATTAATTGATGTAAAAAACGAGAGGTACAAAGGTAATTTCGTGGAAACAGTAAATATTAAAAAGACAAGTTTAATAGTTGTAGGAATTATATGGTTTTTGGTCGGCACAGTTTTATCAATTGCAGGTGTAAACTGGATGCTTCAACTTGGTTTTGGGCCTAAACTTATTATGTTTCTTACTCCAAGTGTTTTAATTGGTATACTGAAAGGGAAATTTGTACTTAAAAAAGCAGCTCTGAGACACTATAAAAGAGCAGATGTAATCGAATTTAATAATAGTGACATTTTCCTTGGCTGGGTAAAGATACTGGGTGTAAAAAGTTTTATTCTTATTGCTTTAATGATGGTAATAGGCTCTTTTCTGCGCCATAGTAATATTGATAGACCAATTCTAGGAATAATCTATCTGGCAGTTGGTATAGCTTTATTGTATGCTAGTAAAATATTTTTTAATACGGACGAAGTAAAATAAAAAACTAAAAGATTAAAAAAGAGGCAAACTATTAATGTCGACAATAACATTTGAAGAATTAAAAAATAAATACCAGAATAAAATTGAAAAAGATACTGAAGTTAATTGCAGATTACTTGCAAAACTAAAAGATGGTTATCTGGTGGATATCAATGATGAATGGGAAGGTTTTATACCAGGCAGTCATATCCTGAATTATGCTGATGAAGCTAATTTACATGAAACATTTAAGGCGCTTGTAATTTCAGGCTCTGATAAAAGTGACAGATACACAGTCTCGCCAAAAGCCCTTAAGGAAAAATCTGTCTGGGAAATGCTTGAGAAGCTTAAAGAAGAAAGCAAATCACTTAAAGTTACCATTGCTAAGGTAATAAAGGGAGGAGTTGAAGTTTTTATCGATGGCTTAAGAGCCTTTTTACCAGGCAGATATATAAAACTACCTGGGATTAGTCAGGATAGCTGGGTCAACCAGGAAATTGATGTATTAATTGAAGAGCTGGATTACAAAGAAAAGAAAATTATTTTAAATCAAAAAAAGGCCGTTGATCTGGAAAAACAAAAAAGAGCTGAGATTGCTATTAAGGATCTTCACGAAGGTGATATTGTAGAAGCACCTGTTTTAAGAATTGCAGAATTCGGTGTATTTATGAATTTAGGCGGACTGGATGGCCTGATACCTGCTTCAGAGTTAAGCTGGGGAAGGTTTGCTCATCCAAAAGATGTTGTTAAAGTCGGCCAGACAGTTCAGGCAAGGATATTTAGAATTGAAAGAGAAAATTTAAGAGTTGCTTTAAGTATTAAACAGCTTTTAGGAGATCCATGGGAACAGCTTGAAAGTGAAGTTGAGACTGGACAGTTAGTAACCGGAAAAGTTATTAATGAGGCGCCGTTTGGTTTATTTGTTGAGCTAAAGCCTGGTGTAGAAGCACTTCTTCATAATTCGGAAATTTCTGAAGGGATAGAAAAACCAAAAGTAGGATCTGTAATTAATGCAAAGATTATAAAAATTGATTTGGAGCAAAGAAAAATAGGACTTTCGTTCAGAGATGTAGAGCAAAAACCAGTTGCCTCCCAAGAGCAAGAAATCAGGGAACAGCAGACATCACCACCACCACAAAATTTCAGTACTGAATTAGATAATGAATTAAATCTGGTTACTACACAGATTAATCCGGAGAATTCTGCATTGATAGAAAGTATAAGTGAAAACTAAGGAGGTAATCTTGCCAGTACAGGAAATACAAACAGTTACGAAAGAAACCCAAAAAATTATTTTAAAAAATATTTATGAATTTCCTGTAATTGGAATCGAAGAATTGGTTGTATTGCTAAATTCCAGAGGAAAGAAGGTTTCCCGGGACGAAGTTTTACAGGTTTTACACAGCATTTCACCAAACAAAAACTGGCACAGAATGTCAGAGGAAGAAATGCAAAAAGAAATCCTGAATTATCTATGGACACTGGAAAATCAGGTTTTATTTTTACTGCCTACAAAACAAAAAGAAACAACAGTTGCTGAGTTTAATCAGGTAAGACTACAAAATAAGCAATCCAGGGTTTCAAAGGACTTAATAAGACACCTGCAGACTTTGCTTTCTGTTGAATCAAAGAATCTTGCAAAGTTTAGGAAATTTATAAAAGAATCAGCTCTTCAAAGCGACACAGATCCGAATCTGCAGGCAATCTGGCTATTTAGAAGGGTTCTTGCAGAATTAAATTTGAACCTAGTGAACTCAAAGGAAGAATTAATCTCAATCCTTATAAAGGATTTAAAAGAAAAATCACCTACAGTCTCTGAAAAAGTAGGTAAAACAATTCAAAGGCTAGCTGAGCGATTTATTGAAAAATATTTACCAAAAAATGCTTCAGATGGTTTATTGAAAGAATTAATATCCAGCTATCAGGCCATTTATCAGGACTATGAATCAGGTGCGGAACGTAAAGTTATGTCACATGGCGAGTTTCAGGATCAAAACAAATTAACACAAGAAATAATCGAACACTTAAAGGAAGCTCAGGGAATTATAAATGAATCACATGAAGGCGGATTTTTAAGTAAATTACTCTCAGGTTCGGTAAAGAACAAAGAAGGGGCCATTAAAATAATCAATAATGCAATCCTTCTGATTAATCAGTTAAATGAAGTACATAATAAATCAAACAAATCTGTCAATGAAAAGATTTTACTTGTTCAGAAACTTCAGTCAGATTATGAAAGTATTGTTCTTGTAAAAAACCAGCTGGAAAATGATCTGTACAACCTGAAAGAAAGCTTACAAACCCTTGAAGAAAAACATTCAATTACAGAAAAAGAATTACAGGACAAAGCAGAATCCCTGGAAAAAGCACATGAAAAAATTGCAGTGCTTCAGCAAAAAACCGATCAAATTCCTGAAATAGAAGGAAGAGTTTCTAACTTTAGAGAAGAATTAGCTACTGCAAAGGATTTAGCCCTAAGACTTTATTCAAGATTAAATAAAATAAAAGCAGATTTGTTTAAACAAATTCTTCCTGAAAAACAAAAGAACCATAAACCAAATAGCGAACAAAAAAATGGAAATGTTAATAACGTCACTATTCATAAGATTCAACAAAATCAGGAAACTGGGGAGACCACGATTAGTACAGAGATCTCTTCATCAAAGTAAACAAAATCTGTTCTGCCTTCTTTTGCAGTAACATTAACGCTTATAGGAGTATTAGTAGAAACAGGAATTGAAAGAACACTTCTTAATCCACTCATACAAGCAGTTACTATTATCCATAGTGTTTTTTTTGAACATTAATTGTAAATTTATAACAGGTCACTAAAAGATCAGCCATTTGGTGTATATGGTTTGATTTCAAATTGACGATATAAAATAGATTCAACAGGGGGAGATATGCCGGAAGAAATTGAAGCGTAGAGTGTAATTATACCCTCTACAAGGGGTGTATTTGATTGTATTATATCCTTTTTAGGGTATACTTAGTTTACGGTATGGACAAAGAACAAAAAATTAAAATAATTACAGATTGGCAAAATTCGATTTTTGAGATTCAGGGTATAGAAAGAAATTATGAAAAAGAATTTGTTTATGAACGGGTAAAGATCTCTAAAAAAAATATTATCCGGTTTATTCTAGGGTTGAGTTAGCAATGGAACACTTCAACTTTTTATTAATTTGAATTTTCGCTCAAACATGTAAATATTACACCTAATAATTGCATTGATATGTATATGTTATACCCTATCTGAAAAAGGTGTATTACTTGGGCCAACACATACGACTCTTGTTTTCATGATCAAGAATACAACTTTTACCAGCTTCGCAATATCCAGTTGGTGCACCTGGACAACAAACACTTCCTTCAGGACCACATGAAGGAGGATACTGTTTTTCAGGAACACATGAAAATTTACATTGTATAGGATCGGTAAATTGTTGTGGAGTTGTTCCTCCGGAACAGTATACTTTTGGAAGGACACAAGAACCTGTAGCTATAACGTGTAAACCAGCCCCTTGAACATGATTACATCCACCATCTGAGATGCCATTTGAGTAACGAGAGCAACATCCTTGTCCAAAGCTATTTTGAAGACAATATTTATCTGCCTCACAAATTCCAGTCGCACTGCCTGGACAACAAATGCTAAGCGGAAGGGCACATGAAGTTTGATTACCATCATCACCGGTGAAGCGTGTATTTGGACAGTATACCCCACCATTAGGACAGGTTGGTAATGGTGAGATAGAAGAAATAATAAGAGAGAAGATTTTCTGAACAGTTTGATTCCTTGAGTCAAGGACCTCAAAAGTAGCAGTAAATGTACCCGCTTGGTTTGGCGTACCACTAAGCACACCGTTACCGTAAGACGTAAAAGATAAACCACTAGGAAGCAATCCTGTCGTCCGATACCAACGGTAAGGAGGAATGCCACCAGTAGCCTGGAGAGTTTGGGAGTAGAAAGAGCCAATCTTACCATCGGGAAGAGAAGAATTGGTTACAATAGCAAGAGGAGCAGGTGCACTCCCTGAGCTGCTTGAAGAAAAACTGGGTGACCGTGTACCTGTAACAATAACCTGATTGCTGCAGATGGTAGGACTATCCTTGTAACAAAGTCTAACTTCAATACCAGGCTGAAGAGCTGAGTCGAGTGAGACTTCATCAAAAGGTATGTCGCCCCCTTGAAGACAGAGATTATTTAGATTATTTCCAGAAATGAATTCTTGGTTTGAAGAGGATTTGAGAACAACGCATGAAGGATTCTCACTATAATAGCCTAAATACAAATAGCCATCTCCGAAATAAGCTCTGTGTAGGATTATAGGAGAACCGCTTGATGAAGAACTTGAAGACGATGATGAGCTGGATGAAGAACTGGATGAAGAGCTACTCGTAGTAGTAGAAGAAGAACAAACAATCTTCCCTATTTTATTTGCACTATTTTCTATAAACCAAAGATTTCCATCAGCTCCTTTGGTGATACCATCTGAGCCGCTATTAGCAGTAGGAGTAGGAAACCTGGTTATGGCACCACTAGGTGTAATTCTCCCTATTGTATTTCCCTGAAATTCTGTAAACCAAAGATTTCCGTCAGCTCCTGCGGTAATTCCTTTTGGATTATTAGTAATGCTTGTCGTATT
>Ga0156182_102_pt1 | contig 9946 bp, 13 predicted proteins | sample RifCSPlowO2_12_FD_107835 | JGI IMG/M metagenome (GOLD analysis project Ga0156182, IMG submission 107835) | Candidatus Melainabacteria bacterium RIFCSPLOWO2_12_FULL_35_11
ATGGTTTAACTCAAAATCCTAATTATAAGATTGAAGCTGATGATGTTGCTCTTGCAAGGAAAAATCCAAACACTCGGTTTGCATATGGTTTAACTCGAAATCCTAATTATAAGATTGAAGCTGCTGATGTTATTTTTGCAAGGAAAAATCCAAACACTCGGTTTGCATATGGTTTAACTCGAAATCCTAATTATAAGATTGAAGCTGCTGATGTTATTTTTGCAAGGATAAATCCAGGTACTTTGTTTGCACATGGTTTAACTCAAAATCTTAATTATCCAGCTATATAAAGTTTTTTCACTTTAATCTGCTGCTCCTGCTTATGATAAAAAAGCAAAGGAAGTAAACAACTCTTACTGCTAAAATATTAATTTGTAATGGAAAAACCAATAAAGCTTTATATAGATACCTCCGTTTGGAATTTTGCACTTGAAATAGAAAGGTCTGGCAGTACTTTAACCAGTGAATTTTTAGAATTATTGCAATCAAATGAATACGTTGTAGTTATTTCAGATGTTGTACAAGCAGAAATACTTGCAGCACCTGAGCTACGAAAAAATCAACTTAAAGAACTTATTGACTTAATTAATGCAGAAACAGTTATTTCTAATAAAGAAGCAGAAAACCTTGCAATCATTTATATTGAAGAAGGCTTAATCCCAGAAAAACACTATGACGATGCACTACACGTTGCAACAGCTACTATTAACAGGTGTAATTTTATTGTTTCCTGGAACTTTCAGCACATTGTAAAAGCAAAGGTTATAATGGGAGTACATCATATAAATCACCGCGAAGGGTATGGTTTAATAGAAATAGTTTCACCTCAACTGTTTATGGGTAAAAAGGAATAAAGCCATGAATGAACCAGAACCAATGAGACAAATACACGAGATTCAGGAAAAGATATATGAAAAAACCAAGCATATGTCTAGTGATGAACGCTTAGAATATTTTCATAAACAATCAGAACAATTTAAAAAAGAAATGAAAAATGTAAAACCAGCTAAAGACTTACAAACATTTTTTGCAAACTTAAGAAAGAAACAAGCTGGTTAAGATCCTGCTGCTTATGATAAAAAAGCAAAAGAACTAATAGAAATGTTTGAAAAGAACTTTAAGGTTATTGTATAATTACAACATTAAAATAAACTTAGGGGAATTAAAATGCCAAGTAACTTGTTAGCAACAAGCGACAAACAAAAAGTATTTATCTTCGATACTACTCTTCGTGACGGCGAACAATCTCCCGGAGCTACTTTAAATGTTCAGGAAAAATTGGAGATAGCAAAACAACTTGCAAAACTCGAGGTAGATATTATTGAAGCAGGTTTTCCGTTTTCAAGCCCGGGAGATTTTGAAGCAGTAAAGTTAATTTCAAAAGAAGTTCAGGGTCCTACTATTTGCGCACTGAGTAGAACAAGAAAAGGAGATATTGATAAGGCAGCAGAAGCACTTGAAGAAGCAAAAAACAGAAGGATTCATACCTTTATAGCTACAAGCGATATCCATATGGAGCATAAATTAAAGATGTCACGTGATCAAGTTTTAAAAACTGCTGCTGAATGTGTTTCTTATGCAAAACAATTCACAGATAATATAGAGTTTTCACCGGAAGATGCCGGAAGATCAGACCCAAAATTTTTATTTGAAATATTACAGGCTGTTATTGAAGCTGGCGCTACTACAGTAAATATTCCCGATACTGTCGGATATACTGTTCCGAATGAATTTGGTGGATTAATTAAATCAATTAAAGAAAATGTACCAAATATAAATAAAGCAGTGATTTCTGTTCACTGCCATAATGACCTGGGTTTAGCTGTAGCTAATTCCTTAAATGCAGTAATTAATGGTGCTCGTCAGGTAGAGTGCACTATAAATGGAATTGGTGAGAGAGCAGGAAACTGTTCGCTTGAAGAAATAGTAATGATTTTAAAAACAAGGCCTATGCTTGGTTTTTACACAGATATTGACTCTTCGCAGATTTATAGATCAAGCCGCCTGGTCAGTACACTTACAAATATGCTTGTTCAGCCAAATAAAGCAATTGTCGGAGCAAATGCTTTTAGTCATGAATCCGGTATTCATCAGGACGGATTTTTAAAATATAAAAGAACATATGAAATTATGAACCCTGAAGATATAGGTCTTCTTACCTCAAAGCTGCCGCTTGGACCACGTTCCGGGAGACATGCACTAAATGAAAGGCTTACAGAGCTTGGCTATCACCTTCCAGAAGAGCAATTAGATAAAGCACTTATCAGATTTAAGGAAATTGCAGACAAGAAAAAACGAGTAGAAGACAGGGATTTGGAATCGATAGTTCGTGATGAACAAAGAGTACAGGAAACAGTTTCACACTATGAACTTGAAAATCTGCAAATTGCTTGTGGAACAGGCTTACCGACAGCATCTGTTTGTTTAAGAAGAACAAGTGATAATGTTTTCTTAAAAGACTCTGCGCTTGGAACAGGTCCTGTGGATGCTATTTACAAAGCAATAAATAAAATGGTTCAGGTCCCAAATGAGCTTATAGAATTTTCAGTCCAGTCAGTTACAGAAGGAATAGATGCACTTGGTGAAGTAACCATTCGTATAAGACACAGTGAAGGTGCTGTTTATAGCGGTCATGCTGCAAATACAGATATTACCTTAGCTTGTGCAAAAGCTTATTTAAATGCCCTAAACAAATTAATCAGTATGTTAAATACAGGTATAAAAATTGCTCCGCAGGCTGATGAGTTTAAGAGTAGAAAGGGTGTTTAAAAAGTTGTTGGTAATTTAGTATTTTTTCTTATATAATCCTGCACTTCAGCATCATAGCTATTCTTCAAAATTATTACCTTTGAATCTACAGAAAAAGAATACTCTTTATCTTCAAATTTAATCTTTGAAACAGGCATAATACCAATAATTGCACTGGTCATAAAAACATCTTTTGCTCTGTTTAAATAAAGCCCGTGAACATTTTTTTCTTCAACCGTTATATTTTCTTTTTTTGCAATTTCAATTATTTTAGATCTGGTTATACCTGATAAAATACCATTTTCCAGAAGCGGGGTAATTATTTTATCTTCCATTACTAAAAAAATATTTGCTCTTGTACATTCAATAAGCTCGTGTTTTTCATTTACATAAAGTGCATCATTACAACCTTCTCCCAGAGCTTTTTTATAAGCTACATAGCTATCAGCACGGCTTGTAGTTTTATGCCGGAACGAAACAGACTTAGAATCCCTGCTTAAGGTATATGAAAGCAAACAATATGAAGCTGATAATTTTTCAAGCGGTGAAGCTAAAATCAAAACATTAAACTTGTCTTCTGCTCGTTTTGAAATAATAATTTTTATCCTGGCACTTGTAAGCTTGTTTGCTTTTAAAGTATCAATTATCCATTTTTTCATTTCTTCCTGTTCTACAGGAAAAGGCATACCAAGCTCTTTTGCACTGTGCGTAAGTCTTTTATAATGAATCTCAAAAAAAATCGGAATTCCTTGCTCACATTTTATAGTTTCAAATAATCCATATCCAAACTGATATGAAAGATCATTTATAGAAATCTTTGCATCTTCTTCTTTTATAATTTGCCCGTTCAGGAAGATAAGCATAGCGCATTCATTATACCTTTTGCTTTTAAATTAATCTCTTCCAGTTCGCCTTCAGGACTGGAATCAGCTACAATTCCACCACCAATATTAAAAACAATCCTTCCTTCACTTACAAAAATTGTTCTAATCAGGATATTAAAGTTCATTGTTCCATCTGTTTTTATGTAACCAAAAGATCCTGTGTATGCTTTTCGTTTTGTTGGTTCTATTTTTTCAATTAATTTCATTGCAGAAATCTTCGGGGCGCCCGTAATAGAACCGCTGGGAAACATAGCTTCAAATATTTCTTTTAGCTTAATGTCAGGTTTTAATTTGCCTTCTACGGTAGAAACCACATGATTTAAATGTTTATAAGATTCAATCTCCAAGAGCTTTTTAGCTTTCACTGAGCCATATTCACAAATCCTGCCAAGGTCATTTCTTTCCAAATCAACTATCATTATATTTTCAGCCTGATTTTTGGGATCAATTTCAAAAACATTTTTCGAAAGGGTGCCTTTAATTGGTCTTGTTCTTATATATTTTGTTTGCGAATCTATGTATAAGAATTCTTCCGGTGAGCTGGAAAGAATACTTACAAAAGGAGTTTTAAAATAACAACCATATGGATTCGGTGAAACAGATCTTAGTTTTAAGTAAAGTTTTAGATCATTAATATTTTTAAGTTCAACTGAGTACTCGCGGGTAAGATTTACCTGATAAACATTTCCGGCTTTTATTTCTTCCTTTATTTGTTTAACTTTTTTAAGGTATTCGGAATCGGACATGTTAGAAGTGAGATGTAAATTTGTTTTGTCATTCCCGTGAAAACAGGAATCCAGTCCTTGTTCTTTACAAGTCACTCTGTCCAGACTCCTGCTTTCGCAGGAATAACAATTATCAAAATAAGCAAAAAAGAAATCAGATAAATCATAAGCAAAATACCCTGCAAATATTCCATTCGGATTATTTTTTTCTTCTTTGATTTTTTCTTCTAAAAAATCAAAACATGACATACGATAGAGGCATTCCAATGGAATGTCTCTGTAGCAATTTACAAAATTGATTTTATTTAAAGATCCGTAAATGTAATATTTTGGATTTAATCCGTAAAAAGAGTTTTTGCAGAGATCTTTTGGACCGCCTGAGCTGTCTATCCAGAAAGATACCGGAGACTCTTGCAATTTAGCAAACGCAAGACTTGCTTCATTTTCTTCTTTCAACTTCAACTGAAACATTTCCTCGAAAACATTTATATGGTATGTGTGGCTTATGAACTTTTACTTTAGCTGAAATTATAAGTGATAATTGCAAAATGTCAGAAGCAATCTTTTCTGCAAGAAACTCAATCACTGAGAAAGATTGAGACTGCCCTACTTTTTGTACAATGTCATAAACATCTACATAACTTACAGTATCGCTAACGCTGTCAGTTTTTGACACTTTTTCAGAATCTATTTCCACAGTTACATCGACAATCAGTTGTTGTCCCATTTTCTTTTCTTCAGAAGCTATTCCAATAGAGCAATAGCAAGGAATATCGTTAATATTTATTTTGGTTATTTTTTTATCAGTACCCATAGCTAAGCTCTACTTTATCACTTTTTTTAAATATTAATCCAAATTTAATTTAAAGACTCTTATTCTTTATAATGAACGTAGTTGCTCAGCAAAGCTATACAAACAGTGTCACTCGTAAAAACTTGACAATATGCTTAACTCTTGTAATATCTTCAGATTAAGAACGTTAACCTAAATTACAACAATCTTCTATATGCTTCTTTATAAAAATTCTCTCTTTTAGCTATCATCAAAATAACAATCTCATCAGAAAATATAGCAAATAAAATCCTATATTCTGGGTGATGACCAAAATGGTACGAGTAGAAACCTTTCAATTCTCCGTGTAATCTCTCTGAATATTCTCTTGGATTTAATTTTAACTTGGAGAAATGTCTTGTTAAAATTTCAATCTTTACATTAGTTGGAAGCTTATCAACATCTTTCTGACTTGCAGAAGTTAATTTAAGTTTATACTGTTCAAAATCAACCAAGGCTTTTTCTTAAGTATTTTTCAGCATCTACAAGTTTTTTTTGCTTAACTTCTCTCAATACAAGCTGGTATCTCTGTTTCAATAATTTAATTACTTTTTTATCTTTGTAGGGCTCTTTTTTTTCTAAATCTAAAAACAGTGGAATTAATTTATTTCTAACGTCAGACAGATCACTAGGATTAAGTGCTTTCAATTTCTTATAAAGTTTTTTAATGTTATCTTTTTCCATGTCTAAATTATACTAAATTAAAGTTAGAATTTAAATAAGAACAAGCGTAATTTCAACCGTAGGATTTATCCCGCCTGAGGCGGGTAAATCCGATCCATCATAATATTTGACCGAAGGAAGGTTCAGCTTGTCTGAACCTATAAAAAAAACGGGAAGCACTGCCGCTCAAGCAAAGCTTGAGCGAGCCTCGCCCTTAAAGGGCGGGAACAATTATTGATTTTTTTTCGTTCTAGCGATTATAGGTTTTGTGTGATTTATTCACCAAAACCGATCCTGTGAAATACTTGACCGAAAGAAGGTTCAGCTTGTCTGAACCTGAAATAAAAAAGCAAAGTTATTGAAATGGAAAAGCAACGTAGGAGGTTAAAGCTGGTGGCGTAAGCAGGCAAATATAAAAGAATTATAAAAACATTGCTAAATTTAATAATAAATGTATTCTAATAATTCAACCAGGAGAAATGGAATGAGCTTGGTAACTATGCCATTAAAACCAGGTGATTCAGGTAGTCTTGTTACAAATTCATTGGGTGAAGCAGTTGGAATAGCTAACTTTGGAGGAATACCTGGAATTGTTAACAGCTTCAATAGTGCTATGGCAAACATTGGTATTAGAATGTATAACAATGATCCTAGAAGAAATGGGAACATAAGATTAAGTCTCACCCGTTCGGGTACAGGAAAGATTTCAGGATTAGAGAAGATTTACCAATTCTTTACTGAAATAGGACAAGATATTAAATCTTTTCAAGAAACGAAATAGAATTTCTCTTCTTCATTAACCTTCCCAAACCTTGTACAATATTGTACTTATGGTTAACCCTAGATTAATACATCTTAATGTGTGTATAATGTGTGTGTATTAAGATTATGTTGAGGAAAACATATGAGTAAGGTTAGAAAAAACTTTTCAATCTCAGAACAATCAGCCAAATATCTAAAATTGGTTAATAATGAGTCTGATTTTGTAGATAAATTAATTAAGCAATCCATGTTTGAAAATGCTGCTACAAATATGGCAACGGATCCGGATTACTTAAAAGAATTTAAAGAATGGGATCCTTTTTTAAAAGATGGTCTAGAAGATAATGGCTAAATCTCTTTCTTTTTATCGACCAAGAAGAAGTGAAGTTTGGATTGTTGAACTAGATCCAACGCGTGGGCATGAAATACAAAAAACAAGATACTGTTTAGTAATTCAATCAGATGTACTAAACAAACGATTGCCAACATTTATTATTGCGCCAATTACATCTATAGTTAGAGAAGATTGGCATCCAATAGGCATTGTATTGAAAAAAGGAGAAGGTGGATTGACAAAAGAATCCCAAGTGATGCTTAATCAGATTAAAGCAGCAGACATAACAAGGTTTAAAAGAAAAACAGGTAAGCTTAATGATGCTACTATGAAACAAATTAATGAATCTTTGAATTTTGTATTGAGTTTGGAATAAAAAGTGAAACAGGAAGCACTGCCGCTCAAGCAAAGCTTGAGCGAGCCTCGCCCTTAAAGGGCGGGAACAATTATTGATTTTTTTTTCGTTCTAGCGATTATAGGTTTTGTGTGATTTATTCACCAAAACCGATCCTGTGAAATGCTTGATCAGCAGAAGGTTCAGCTTGTCTGAACCTGAAATAAAAAAGCAAGGTTATTGAAATGGAAAAGCAATGTAGAAGGTTAAGGTTGGTGGCTTAAATGTACTAGAAACTAGCATCTCTAGTATGAAATCTTGTAATTTATAAGGTTTTTAACAATTAGCAAAATTAAATTTATTTAATATAGCTGTTGTTTTCAATATGAGCTATAAATTTAACTTCTTAACCTTCCTTTTATAATTAAAGGAGGTTTAGAAGTCTCTATAACATTATTAATAACAAATTTTAGGACTAATTTTTAAGTCAAAAAATGTCAAATAATATAAATAGGTTTCAACTTCCTTTGTCGTTTCTTTTTGAAGCTGCTGAAAATTGTACTGTTGCAAAGTACAAGAAGTGGCATAAAGAGAATCCAGGAACACTAAATAATTTACCTTCAGGACTTTTGCTATCTGCAGGTGGTGGACTTGTCCTGTCAGCATTATTTGGGCTTACTGCTTACAAAAATAATGGAGAAACAAAAGGAACAGCATTTAAATTACTAACACTGGCTTCACTTGCTGGGGGAGCAATTCCATCTATCTATTATCTACTAAACGGTGTTAGTCTCAATGGAAAATCTCAAGAGGCAGAAGCATTTGAGAAAGTAAGAGGTACAACTGCTGTTGAAAGACATCGGGTTAATATTGATAAAACACCTGAGCTTAAAACAGAGGTAGGTTCTGTACCACTCGAGATGTGGGATCCTAAGGTACATGGTGATGGCTATCTTTTTAGGAATAGTGGAACAGCAGTAGGTATTCAAGTAAGTAGTCATAAAGAATTTGATGAAAAATTAAAAGCTATAAAAGAAAATCCTGATTTAAATGACATGGTATCTTCAGCAAGAGAAGATGTTATTGATGTATCCTTACCACATTATAGATATAAAGCAAAAGTAAAAGATCATGAATTAGATATATTAATTCCTCAAGTGTATGCTGACCACAGAGAAAGTTCAGTTGAAAAAATACTAAAAAGAATTGATTTAAGCTTAAGTGCAATACCAACAAGTTTAGTAAGTTTAGTCAAAAAAATACAACTTCATATTTCTGATTCACCATCTGGCGAAGCCGAAATGAAGGCAATGGAAGATGGTTCAATAAATGTTTATCATGGAAACTTTAATTATCAAGAACCAGAATTACCACCTACAGATGCTGAAAAAGAAAGAGAAGCTGTGCTATTTTCTCTACCTAATAAAGATGATTTGAGAATTGGAGATGGCGGCACAACTAACTGTATATTGCACCATGAAATAGGACACCTAATTGAATATTACATACGAGATAACTTTGCAAATGCACAAGTTCCTAATGGTATTTTTCCAAAGGATTCAGAGCTTCAAGGTAAAGAACTATCTATAAATGAGCATTTTGCTAGATCTGCAATGCCAGATGAATTAATTTTTCCTAATGATCCAGAATTAAGAGAAAAAGCTATGGAATGTCTTAAACAACTTCCAAAGGATAAACAAAGGACAGAATTTGATAGCAATGATGCATGGCTTAATATTGCAAAAGCTGATAACACATTCTTAAGTATTTATGGCTTAGCACCAAATGAGGATTTTCCTGAAACTGTTGGTGCATTTCTGAAAGCAATAACTTGGGATAAGCTAGGTACACTTAAAGAACAAATTCCTAATAGATATGCGTTTTTGCTACATTGTTGTAAATGCATAGAAGATTTAAATACTGCTGCAAAGACACAAACAGCATAACTAACTTAGCTTTTTCTTTGTCAAGGGAATAACTGTTTGAGGAACTCTATAACCTCCCAAAACCATGTACAATATTGTGCATGGAGCAGGTTTTAATGCATTATTAATCATTTTAAGGTATAAATAGGGTACAATTTAGGAATACATGAATTGGCAGATTATTGATTATAAGTTTAAGAAAGAAATCGATAATTTACCAGTTCAATGTAAAAAGAAGTATGCCGTATTTAAGTATATTTCTGAACATTCCGGTTTAAAAGGAATAGGTGGTTATCCTGGTTTTAAACTTGAACAGTTAAAAGGAAATTTGAAAGGAGTTTATTCTGTCAGATTAAACATTGCTTATAGAGTTCTGTTTATAGTCAATGAAGAGAAGAAATTGATAGAAATATATGAGGTCAGTAAACACGAGTACAATCAATAGCGGAGATTAAAACAATGAGTACAAAAAGTCAAAATCTGGATTTTAATTTTTTAGGAGCATTAGGTTCTTGTATTGAACAATATGTAAAAGGTAAATTAAGTAAAATAGAAGTCATAAAAATATTGGATCAAAGACTTTCTAAAGAAGATAAATCAAACTGGAATCCAAAATCAGAGTTTAAAGGACATGAGCTAATTGAAACCTTTTTAGAATTAAAAGGGATGACTCAAGCAGATTTAGCAAAAGAGACTGATTTATCTACTTCAAAAATAAATGATTTAATAAAAGGGCGAG
>Ga0156182_113_pt1 | contig 9020 bp, 8 predicted proteins | sample RifCSPlowO2_12_FD_107835 | JGI IMG/M metagenome (GOLD analysis project Ga0156182, IMG submission 107835) | Candidatus Melainabacteria bacterium RIFCSPLOWO2_12_FULL_35_11
GTAATCTTCTAATTTTAAGTAATCCCATTCACCAGATATCCTATTTAGTGCTAGATTAGCTGACTTTTGCTTTTTCTTTGACCAATTAACATAAATAACTGGGATTTCAACTAGACCTTCTTTAACTGCTGCTTTTACTCTTTGGTGACCACCTACAATTTGCTTTGTGCGTTTGTTATATATTACTGGCTGAATAAATCCATATTGAGCTAAGCTTTCTTTCAAACTGTCAAGCGCTTCCTCTGAGATTGTTCGAGGATTTTCTAAATCTGGTAATAATTCTTGAGGGCAAACCCACTCTAGTTTTAATTTCATTTGTCTTACCTGTAAAAAAGAGGAGCTTGTGAGCTCCTCAAATTAGTTATGAATCATGATTTTGCATTGCAGAGCGGAACAGGTAAGCTGTGTTATTCCACCAAAACTCAAAGTGATCAAATTTATTTGCTCCTGCAGTTAGAGTGGGAATTGTGCCTTTAAAAATTGCATCCCAAGTTATAGTGTTAGTGCCTCCTGTTGATTGTTTTGCAGTAATCATTACTAAACATGGTCTATTTGGATTCTTTGAAGGTGCGTTGACTGTAGCATTAGCAGTCAAAGTAATTTGATGATGTAACCCTTTTACGAGGTCTGGTGTTAATGCTGTTCCTGATGAACCAAGAATAGCAGCTTGACCATGTGGTCCAAGCATAGTAGCTAAATATAAACTGTCACCTATTGTTGGAAGTCCTGATTGATCTACTTCTTGTGCTTGTGCACTTGATAATCCTGCTGGCATAATTTTTCTCCTTGTTGTTTTGCAAAAACCGTACAAAAAGAAAAAACCTAGGGTTTTATACCTAGGCTTTCTATCGTTTTCTCTGCAGTCTAAATAGCACCACCATAATCTACAAATAGATTTTTCGTAGTTGGTGAGTCTACTGGTTTTTCAAGACAATTCTTTAGATACTCTACATATTTGCAATTAGGACAAGTCTCTTCTTGTGTAACTTCTGGAACATCCTCAAGCAAGAGCCCAAATACTTGCCCATTTTGGATATAAACACCTAAAACTACAGCTACATTGCCATACCCATAATTAAGAACGGTCCCAGTTATAGAATTAAGAGGAATTATTTTTGTATCTATTGCTGTCATTTTTATTTTGAACTGTTAACCATCTCATCCATTTCTGACATCTCTCTGAAATATGCTTTTTGAGACATAAGATATCCTGACCAATTACAACCCATTTCTTCTACTTGCTCTGTTGTTACTACTTCACCAGTGTCTAATTGAGCTGCCATTGTTTTATCTGAATCTAAATCACATTCAGTGCATTCAACTGTTGAGCCAATTACAATTACTCTTTTTCTTGCATTACCATTCTCATCTTTGTAGTGAACAACTTTTATATGCCTGCCATTTTGTGGCTTACCGTACCGGAGTTGTGCTCGCCTGGCTTTACCTTCTCTCTGCTGTACACTTGCAGCTACTACATTATCTGCAATCTGATTGTGCATTAGTCCGTCTGCATTTGAATATAAATTTCTAATTCCTGAAAATGGATTTGATGCCTTTGGGCGTGGTTTATTTCTGCTCATGAAATAAAAAAAAGAGGCTTTTGACCTCTTATTCTTATTCAATATTGCTTTCTTAAAAATGGACAGGGATTCTATACCTGCGATTTTCCCACTTCTTGATTTATTCAAGGGGGTACTAATGGCAATTTATAAATTGAGAACAAGTATAGAGACGGAATATTAAAAAAATAATTCCAAATATGGATTAAAAGTAAGTATAGAGGCCCAGAAATGCAAAATAAGAATTATTTACTTTTCCTTGTCTATTTTTTGCTGCTAAGTTTTCAAATTGTGAAACTAGTGAAAAACATTAACAAAAAATGTGATTGCTGACAATAAAGTAAATGAATTAAATAAATATTTTGAAAGCTACTTCTAGAGAGGGTTACACCTATCATATATTTTTAATTGTTACAAACAACATAAAATGTAATTCTCGATTAGTTATATGATTTTTTAAAGCTAATTTATTGACTGATTTACATAAAGCCCTGCGGCTAAGAGGCTTATAGAGTGTTATAGTAGGCTTGCTCGTTTCTAAATTTCAAAATCGGGTTGGTTGATTAACACAGTTCATTCTGGCCCTGCCTACAAAAGGTCTCTGCCCTTGGTGCTGGCTAATCAATCACATAATCTATAGATAATATACCTGATTACTTCTAAATTGAAACTATGGAAACGGGCTTATTTTTTACAATTGGTATTGATCCACATAAGGATTACCATTATGCGGTTTTACTTTCTCCTTTTGGTGAACTATTGAAAACATACGAGTTTGATGATTTAGCAATTCATGCTTTTTATAAAGATGCTATTAATGACATAAACAACTTTGGTGAAAAACTACAAGGAATTACAAAAAGGAAATTCGGTATTGAAAATGCGTATGGCTATGGAATAAAGCCGACAAAATATTTATTTAGCAAAAAAGAATTAGTCCTTAATGTACCTACAAGCTTAACTGAGGAGGCAAGATTAGATGAAATTCACCTTGATAAGGACGACTTCTTGGATGCTTGTAGAGTAGCTAGGTGTGTATTGTTTCATAACCCTAAGATCAGACTTATTCAGGTAACACCAAAAATAGAAACATCTGAAGATTTGAGGCTATTGGTAAATGAAAGAGAGCTCCTGGTTAGGGAAAGAACCGCACAGAAAAACAGTTTACATGCACTCTACTACCATATGTTTGATAACTATAAAGAGATAGTCACCTATAAAAACATCTTCTGCATGAAAGCAATTAAGCAAATGAAAGATCATCTTAAAGATGAAACAGATTTGCGTTCAACAATTATAGTAAAAAAGCTAGATAAGATAGTTAGCCTAGAAGATGAAATTGATTCTTATGAAAAGCAAATGGGTGAGGTGAAGAGCGAGGACATAGAGATATTGAAAACAATACCAAAGTGTTCAACTGCTGTAGCCGCAAAAATAATGTCAGCAATTAAAGATATAGCTAGATTTGAGAATCCTGATAAATTGGCAAAATATTGTGGTATGGGAGGAGTTACAAGCAGTAGTGCGGAAGGTAGAAGTAAAAGAAAGAAAAAAGTTGGAAAGAAGGATAAAAAAGGAGAACAAAAAAGTAAGCAAAAGAAGAAACACAAGAAAATGCGTAAGGATAAAAGGGGGCAAGTTAAGTTAAAGCACACTCTATACATGCTTTCGGTAAGTCACCTGGGTAAAGGTGGTGTGCCAAAAGCTGTAGAATATATTAAGAAGAAAAGAGAGGAAGGGTTTACAGGGCTTGAGGCTTGCCAGCGCTGGGCAAAGAAACTACTATTTGGAATATTTTTTATGCTTAAGCGAAAAGAACCTTTTAAATATGCAACTGGAGCTAACGGGAAGATACCTAATAACGTGATAGCTTTCCCCCAACAAAAATTACATGCAACTACAGTGATAGAAAAGAAAATTAAACAAGTTCCAATAGTTGCATGTAACATTTTGTAAAAAGAAACATGCCCTTGGCCAGACTCGAACTGGCACGGCGTTTTTCACACCAACGGATTTTAAGTCCGTTGCGTCTACCATTCCGCCACAAGGGCATGCGTAACAGTATAATATTAAACCCACTGTAGGGGCGTTTCATGAAACGCTCCTACACGATTAATCCAAATAAAATTTTGTCACTATTTTATGCTGCATATGAGCATATTCTATAGCTTCTTTGAGTGTATTACTGTCGTGATATAAAAAACATATTAATTGATGTGCCATTTCAATTATTTCTCTGTTACATATTCTGCTTGCATCTGCAAGGGTCATATTTTGTCTTTCAGGATGTTCCTGTACACCTTTAATTCCAATTAATGCATTTTGAACTTCTGTAGGCTGTTGTCCTATTGTCTGGGGAAGAATTACTTCAAGTTTGTTTTGATCTGCACGACAGGAGCCTTTTATTACTGCAGAGTTAACACCGCTGGCTCCACCACTTGTTATAATAATGTTTCCGCTTACTACCAGTGCATAAGAGAGGATTTCAACAAGCTGCTGATGCATAAGTGATAAGTTCCTGGTTCCGATTATTGCAATTTTTCTGGTGCCTATGTTCTGTATTAATTTCAACTCTTCAACTAAAGTATCTATAGTAGGCATTGTTAATTGCCCGGCACCCCCACTCTTTTTTTCTGAACTGTAAATCTTCTTATCTCCTTATTTCAAAAAAATGACTCAAAAATTTTATTCGAATAATTTGCTCTCCAATGATACCATCACCTCAGGTTTGAATGAAAGTCAGATTCATTCAGTTACTCATGGTGACGGGCCGCTTCTTATTATTGCAGGCGCCGGCTCAGGTAAAACAAGGGTTTTAACACATAGAATTGCATACCTGATTTCTAATGGTTATATGCCAGAAAGTATTCTAGCAGTAACATTTACAAATAAAGCTGCTTGTGAAATGAAAGAAAGATTATGGAAACTGTTGTCAAAAGATGTCTCAGATTTAATCTGGATAGGGACTTTTCATAATATTTGCGGAAGAATATTGCGTCATGACATACCTAAACTTTCTTTACCAACCGGCGAGAGATGGGCAAATAATTTTGTAATTTATGATGAGTCGGATAGTACAAATTTGATCAAACAATGCACCAAAGCTCTGGACTTGGATGAAAAAGCATATGTACCAAAAAATATAAAAGCACACATTAGCTCATTAAAATCACAAGGGTATGATGCAAAATTATTTGGCGACAATGCAAAAAATCACCGTGAAATTAAAGTCTCAGAAATATTTGATCTCTATCAGAAAGAATTGGCTAAAAACAATGCACTTGATTTTGATGATTTGCTTTTATATACAGTAAAACTTTTAGAACAAAACGAAAAAATCAGATCTTATTACCACAAAAGATTTAAACATGTTCTTGTAGATGAGTTTCAGGATACAAACTTAATTCAGTATGAATTAGTAAGGTTAATTTCAGAAGGCATATCAAAAACAGAACGTTTAAATACAGACAGGAAGGGCATTTGGAAAGAAAGAGGAATAACTGTCGTAGGCGATGTAGATCAAAGTATTTATTCCTGGCGAGGAGCTGATTTTAGAATTATCCTTGGATTCCAAAATGATTTCCCTGAAAATACATTAATCAAACTGGAAAAAAATTACCGCTCCACTAAAACAATATTGCATGTTGCTGATGCAATAATTAAAAATAATAAAGAAAGAATTGAAAAGACTTTATTACCCACGAAAGAAGAAGGGGATAAAGTGATTTGTTTTGAAGCAGAAGATGAAATCGAAGAAGCTCAATACATTACAAAAGAAATGGCAAGGCTTTTAAAACTGGATTTTAAATACAGCGATATCGGTATTCTCTACCGTACAAATGCTCAAAGCAGAGCTATTGAAGAGGCACTTATTAAAAAAAATATTCCCTATCAGATCGTAGGCGGATTTAGATTTTATGAGAGGAGAGAAATAAAAGATATCATTGCCTATTTAAAAGTAATTTACAATCCAAGTGATTCTATTTCCTTAAAAAGAATAATCAATATTCCTAAGAGAGGACTTGGCGCTACTACACTTATAAAGATTGATGAATATGCAAATAAAAATAATTTTACTTTATATAAAACGCTTCTTGAGATTTCTGATGTTACCGGCTTATCAGAAAAAACTATAATTTCAGTGCAAAACTTTGTAGAATTAATAGAATACTGTAGAAAAGCTTCAAAGTCGCTGTCACTAAGTGATTTATTAGATTCACTTTTAAAAAAATCCGGTTATTGGGACGAGCTTGAAAAAGAGGGTACCCTTGAATCGGAAGAAAGACTGGCAAACGTTCAGGAGCTTTATTCTGTGGCAAATGAGTTTGAAGCAAATGCAGTAAAGGCAATTTATGAATTGCCTCAAGAATCAATATTGGGAGATTTTTTAACCCAGATTTCTCTTTACACAGATCTTGATAATTTAAAACAAACCACAAATAAAATTACTCTTATGACGCTTCATCTGGCAAAAGGGCTGGAATATCCTGTAGCTTTTATTTGCGGACTTGAAGAAGGAATATTTCCTCACAGCAAATCCATTAATTCGCCGGGCGACAGTGAAATCGAAGAAGAAAGAAGATTAATGTATGTAGGTGTAACCCGTGCCAAGGAAAAACTTTATTTTACCTTTGCACGGGAAAGAAGATTATTCGGATCCAGTGAATTTTCACCAAGCAGCAGATTTATAAGTGAAGCTCCAAAAGAGTGTTTAAGCGGGTTTTATGGGGGGCTGGATGAAAAAGTTAAAAATGACAAACGCTACGTATCAAAAAAAGGCATAAAAAGAAAAATCTCGGATTACGAATCAGATGAACTGATAGACATAGATGGAGTTCAAAATGTAACTGTAATCAGAAAATTAAATACAGAAGAAAAAATGAAAGAAGTTAAAAATTATAAATCCATTTTTAATATAGGAGACAAGGTTACACATGAAAAATTTGGAACAGGAATAATTGAGCAGATCTTCGGAGAAGGGGCTAAACAGCTTTTAAACATTGATTTTGAAAATAATGGAAAAAAACTTTTAGATCCTAAGTATGCAAAATTAATAAAACTGTAGAAAAAAGTCGCGACTTTTCCCTACAAAGGTAGCACTTTCAGTCCAGTTAACTCAGCTAATTTTTCTGCACAGTGCCAGCGAGCTTTTTCCAGATCACGCTCCGGATAAAATAATTTTCCTATTTTTACAGTAACAGGTCCGCCTTTTTTATTTGATCCGGTAATTCCTACTGGTAAAACCGGAACACCGGTTAAATTTGAAATGTAAGCAGGTCCTACATTTGGTTTATTTAGTAAACCTGGTATTTTACTTCTTGTACCTTCCAGAAACATTCCCAGACACCAGCCTTTACTTAAAACCTCTTTAGCTCCTCTGATGGTAGTTTTTGAAACCTTTTCCCTGTCTACTAAAAAAGCTCCAAGCATTGTAATAGCCCATCCGATAAATGGGGTTTCAAAGAGTTCTTTTTTTGCCATATAAGCAATTGGAATATTAAATGAAAGTGAAATAATTGGCGGATCATTATTTGAAAGATGATTTGGCATTACAATAAACGGCTTTCCATCTTTTGGAATATTTTCTTTTCCATAAACTTTCAAACGATAAAACAAGTAATAAACCGGAGCAAATAAAAGCCATATAACCATGTAGTAGTAAAATTTAGTAATCCAAGTATAGCGTTTTGGGTTATAAACTGCCATGTATAAATGATATCGTATAGCAATTATCAGATAAGTTATAATTTATACGACCTTCAATAACCTAAATGTTTCCAAATAAAAAAGGACAGGTGTTCGAGTGGTTTAAGAAGCAGACCTGGAAAGTCTGTGTGCCCCAAAAGGGTACCGAGGGTTCGAATCCCTCCCTGTCCGCCATGTGGAATGAAGCGGTATCAAAGCCACTTCTTTCTCAGTCTCAGACAGCGTTTCATCAAGTTCGAACCTCAAATATTCTTTCTCAAGAGATTTATAATTTTCTTTTATTGGAATTAACCATTCTTTGCTTTCAATTGGAGATTAAATAAATTAACAAAAGTTCCATTAACAACAAAAGAAGCAATCAAAATTCAAAACAGACTAAAAAAGCACAGAGATAAAATGTTTTTGCCTACCGCCCTCCTTGCTTCGTACCTCGCTTGTCGGGCTTTGCAAAGTGCTCGCAGTCTGCCTTTTGTATCATTTTCCAGGTTTTGCTGGATAAACCAGGCAAAACCTTTCTTTGTAAGTTAGTCAGATGAGACTTAGTAACATAGCTAGGCAGTAACGATAAAATCTTAACTTTCATGAGAGATTCTGATATTCCTTATCATAATAACGGTTCAGAAAGAGCAATAAGAAAAGCAAAAATACATAGAAAAGTATCAGGATGTTTTAGAAGTGAAACTGGAGCTCAGAGATACGCCATACTAATGTCAATAATTGATACAGCTAAAAAACATGGTCTTAGAATGTTTGATGCCTGTCAAAGACTTTTTTCAGACAGCCTTACGTTTGCTCATGCTAGGCAGTAACATTTATTCCTTAAGATTTCATTATTACCAAATTGGTACATTTATTAACAAATCAATTTAAATTTAAGAAAATTGCATAACAAATCATGAAAAAGTCTAAAAAAATGATTGTTTAGGTTGCATTAGGAACATAAAAGGTGTTTTAATTTGTCTTTGAAGTTTAAGTAGTTAACGCTTAATTTACCTGTATAAATATAAAAGAGTTAGAAAGTACGTGTACAATATCTAGGTTTGGGAGACACAATAGATGGTAGAAGTAACAACCAACATTAGTAAATTCAGGCAGAAACGATTAAAAGGATTACTAAGCAAGTCTAAAACAAAAGAAACAATTCAGACAAATAGCTACTTCTATCCAAAGAATAATTTATATACCAGGGAAGAATTTGAACTTCTGGATACTATTTATTCAGACGAACCTTCAATCCTGGAACAAAATAATGAAGTTAAATCAGAAGCTATAAATGTTGAAAACTTTTGGCCTCAAAATAAAGAAGAATATCTAAGCCTTGCAAATAATAAAAACAATTTCCTTACAAATTTAAGCTGGTTTTTAAGTGGTGTAGCTATAACATCATTAGTCTGGCTTATTTATTTTCAGGTTAATGTCCATGAAATAAGAACAAAAAGTGATACACAAATTGTTTTTCAAAAGTCAGCAAATATAATGACGGATAAAAATATTGATAAGGAAGTAAGCAAACAATTAAAAGATAAAATAACTGCCAAAGAAAACGTAATTTCAAAATATTTTAGTAATCTGTTCTCCAGAAAAAAACCTAACCCTGTAGTAATAAACGAACCTCCCAAAATTGAACCGGTTAAATTTCATATTGTTACAAACGGTGATTCCCTGTGGATTATTGCAAATAAATATTATTCAAATCCTTCCCCTGATAATATAAACAAAATAATGAAAGCCAATAATATGAAAAGAGCCGGCATG
>Ga0156182_137_pt1 | contig 8510 bp, 7 predicted proteins | sample RifCSPlowO2_12_FD_107835 | JGI IMG/M metagenome (GOLD analysis project Ga0156182, IMG submission 107835) | Candidatus Melainabacteria bacterium RIFCSPLOWO2_12_FULL_35_11
TAGCAAAACAAGTACAATTTATTTTCAACAATGAAGGTAAAAAAACTTTTGTGGTTTTGCCTATTAACACTTTTGAAGAATTATTTGAAGATTATATTGATTCAAAGGCTATTGAAGAAAGAAAAAATGAAAGTACTATTTCTCTTGAGGAGTTAGAGCAAGAATTAAAAAAAGATGGAAAACTATAAAGTAGATATTACCAACTCTGCTCGAAAAGAAATAAAAAATTTAGATTCACAAATAACAAAAAGAATTGTTGAAAAGTTAAAATCTCTAGAAGAAAATCCATTTCCTTTCGGATATAAAAAACTTATTGCACGCAATGGTTATAGGATTAAAGTAGGGGTTATGTTGTAGAAACTCTTTTCATTATTTCCTGAGCAACTTTAGCTTGGAGTGAAGTAGGATCATCGCTTCCCTTTTCAAACTCTAAAAAAAAATCTGCATTCATACTTTTTATTTGGTCATCACCATCTTTAAATGAGCAAGCCCATCTATCTAGGACCATAGCAGCATATCCTAAAGCTGTATCATATGAAACAGGTTTATCGGTAGTATGCATACCTTGCCCTAGATCACTAAAAAACATTCTTAGTTTGCCATCCTTATCAATGCATGTACTAAAACAATCACTACCCATTCTTATATTGCTTTTTAATACTGTAGCTAAATCATCCATTACCGGAGAAACCATAAGCACAAAGTTTTTAACATTTAGTCCTCCTTCAGGTATAAGTGGTTCTCTATCAGATAACAAATAGTTAGTATCCTTAGTGTCAAAGACTAGATAAGGCAAGTCTTCGTATCGATTCATTACTAATCCTAGAAATTCAACATCATCTATTTTAATTGGAATGGCTTCACATAAAGTATTAGTACATAGACCTAATTCTCTAACTCTTTCTGTATTCTCAGGATCTTTAAGAGCACTACACCATTTACCTATACCAGAAGTAGTATGTGGTAGAGCTAAAGCAAGTCTGTATCCATTCCACTCAACATCAAAAACTGTTTTTGAACCACCAGTTCCTAACATTTTAATGACATGTACTTTTTTTCCTCCGATAGTAATTTCTCCATTTATTCTTTGACCTACATGCTGTTTAACATAAGCAATATTTTTACGATGGGTTATAGAAAGTTCACGTGTTAGATTTATTGGTAAAGATGATGTTATTAATTCAACAGCACTCGCTGTTTCTTGTTTTGCAACTGGACGTTGCTTTGTAGCTGGAATTACAAATGGAAAAGATGTTGAGGAATGTGTTTTCATATTTAAAGAGTGTTGAACAATATATTTTAATTAAGCCATATTCTTCAATCAAAAAGCAATCATTTCTTAACCTCTTAACTAAAATCATGCTGTTTTTTGTAGAAAATGGATGTTCACAAGGTGGGAACTAGGCCTCCAAATTCATTTTTAGAGTTAAAAGTAAGGTAAAATAACAATAGAAAAATGAAAAAGAAAAAAACAATTGAAACAACAGGCATTGTAAATAATGGAAAAATTATTTACTTAGATGTATCACTTCCTTTTAATAACAACGAAAAAGTTAAAGTCACAATAACTGATCTTGATAAAGAAGAAGAATGGTTAGAATCCGCCACAAAAAATCCTGCTTTTAAAGATGTTTTTAGTAATGATGAAGATATTTACACTCTAGAAGATGGAAAACCTTTCAATGGTTAAAGGTAAAATTGTTCTTGTAGCTTTTCCATTTGATGATTTTTCTGAAGAAAAAATTAGACCTGTTTTATGCCTGACTGAATATATTGGTCCTCATAAACACATTTTAGTAGCATTTATAACCAGCAAAGTAAAAGAAGAAGTTTTAGATACAGATATTTTAATCGACAAAAATGACAAAGGATTCAAAGAAACAGGACTAAGTGTTTCATCGAAAATCCAACTTCATAGAATAATAACAATTTCAAGCTCGGCTATAAAACGAGAATTGGGAAATATTGATCAAGATATGCAAGCTAAGGTTTCAAGTAAATTAAAATCTCTTTTTTAACTTTAAGTATTAAAATAGAACTTATTATGAATTATAAAATAAGACTTATTGAACCAAAAGACAACAAGCAGATAGAGGAAATTATTTTAAAAGTTTCTGAGGAATATGGCACTTATGATCCAAAATCAAAATCTGGTTCAGGCGCAGGAGCAGGTGATCCAGAATTAAAGGACATTTATTCAACTTATAAAGATAAAGGAAGCAAATATTGGGTAATCGAAGATGAGGTTGGCAAAATTGTTGGCGGTGGTGGTTACATCAAGTTAAAAGGTACTACTGAAGATGAGAGAATTTGTGAAATGCAAAAATTATTTATTCTCCCAGAAGCAAGAGGAAAAGATTTAGGCAAAAGACGGATATAAGGAGATGTATCTTGAGACAGTAAAACAGATGAAAGAAGCAACAAAGCTTTATGAAAAATATGGCTTTAAACATTTAGCAGGATCTAAAGGAAGTACAGGGCATTTTCAATGTTCAGTTTTTATGACCAAAGAATTAAATCTCACCAGCAATCGAAAATAAGCAAATTATGTACATAAGCCAACTAGCATTTAGCACAACCCTATAGTAAATCCTGCCAGTTGCTACTTGCCAGTTAAAAAAAGGTTAAAATATAGGTACCAGAGGTATAAATTAAGCAGCTATCTTATAAAGAGCAAGGTTTACAAGGTGGTGAACTTCGTTAACTAAGTCTCCAAATCATTTTAAAACGCATTATTAAAGCAAATTCATAGAGAAATCTTCATTCTTAATCATTTCTTATACCAATATTGATATATATCAAATATGATATAATTCATTTATGTCGTGGAATATAGAAATGTATGAAACGGAAGGAGGTAGAAAACCTGTAGAAGAATTCTTAATGGCATTACCAAAATATCATGAGACCAAAGCTAACATTCTAATACAAAGATTGTCTCAAGAAGGGAATATGTTTGGTTTTCCATTTACTAAAACTATATCTGGGAAATTAAAAGAGTTAAGAATCCAAGCATCACCAAATATCTACAGAATCTTTTATTTTGCACATATTGATAAAAAGTTTGTTCTATTACATGGATTTACCAAGAAGACAGAACAAACGCCAAGAAAAGAAATAAGAATTGCTGAAAATAGGATGAATGAGTATATAAGGAGAAATAAAAATGGCTAAAAGAAAAAAAACAAACTATGAAATATATTTTGACAAGCAAATGAAAGACCCAGAATTTAAGAGGTTATATGGAGAAGAAGAAGCTAAGTTCTCTGTCTCTCAAAAAATAAAGCACCTTAGAGAAAAACTTGGTATGACTCAACAACATCTAGCCAAGCTTACACATACTTCACAAGCTGCAATTGCAAGAATAGAAAGTGCAGACTATGAAGGTCATTCACTTTCTAAACTCTATGAAATTTCTGAAGCCTTAGGTGCAAAATTAGTAATTGATTTTATTCCTACAAGAAATATGAAGAAATCAGCATGATTTTCAGACAGCTTTTAGTGGTATATTCAAATTAACAAGGTGGGAAACCTTGGACACTAGGCCTCCAAGTTTTTTCCTTAAATTATTGCCCTGACTTTGTTTACTATGTTTTTGTATATCTGAAAAATAGACCTTATCTCCAATAAACATTTTTAATTAAACGGGAGTAATAAAGCCTTGAAAGAAATATATTGTATTCCATGCTGGCAAATATAACACTAGCTGTATGATTAGTATGCTAGGTGGAAGATAAAATTGAAGTTGTCTTTTCTGAATATCTTAAATCGTTTTGAATATAAGTTTATCCTCTCTGATGAGAAGGCTGAAGAACCAATACGTTCTGAAATCTTTAGTGTTGAAAGATTAAAACAACATGCTGAAAGCCTGGCACTAGTTCAGACTATTACAAGTAATCCAAAAAAAGGATACAATCTAGCTAAGAGACTAAAAAACAACAAGAAAAGTTTACTTGATTGTTATCGCAGAATTGGAAAAGCAATAAGCGAAAAGCAAGCAATTACACCTGCTGCTGAATGGCTTATTGATAATTTTCATATTATTGAAGGACAAATAAGAGACATAGGTGAACATCTCCCAATAGGGTTTTATAAAGAACTGCCAAAACTTTCTGACGGATATCTTAAAAATTATCCACGTGTATATGGCTTATCATGGGCTTTTGTAGCTCATACAGATAGCCGTTTTGATCCTGAACTTTTAACTCAGTTTGTGCGAGCATACCAAAATGTTCAGCCTTTAACTATTGGGGAGCTTTGGGCAATAGCAATTACCCTCCGAGTTGTACTTGTTGAAAACCTAAGGCGTCTTAGTGTTCGAATATTAAGTTCTATGCAGGCACGTAAGAGCGCAGACAGATTAGCAGATGAATTATTAGGATTAAGTAGCGGCATGCCACAAGCTATTGCGATTTTTTTACAAGATCTTGAAGTAAAACAATTAAAAAAACCTTTTTTAGTACAACTTATTCAACGTTTACGATATCAAGATCCGGCTGTAACTCCTACGCTACAGTGGATAAATGAAAAACTTGCTCAGATGGACTTAACTACAGATGAAATAGTTTCACTTGAGCATAACAATCAATCTGCAGCTAATGTAACTATCCGAAATATTATTACCAGCATGAGGCTGATTTCTGCTTTTGACTGGCGTACATTTTTTGAGTTAATCAGTCTGGTAGATGAAACTTTTAGAACAAATCCTGTTTTTGCTGCAATGGATTTTACTTCTCAGGATCGTTATCGCCATGCTATAGAAGAGCTTGACAGAGGTTCAAAATATAGTGAGCTTGATATTGCTAATCTGGTAATTTTAAAAATAGAAAAATATAAATTAGAACAGCAGTTAGTAGGTAACCCTATAGAGGAAAAGAAAACAGATCCAGGTTATTATCTAATTTCTTCCGGTAGAAAACCCTTAGAAGAAGAAATTAATTTTTCCCCGTCATTGGGCAAAAGTATTCTGAATTTTTACATTTCAAATGCAAATCTTGGTTATATAAGCACAATTTTAGTTCTTACTTTTGCTCTATTATTTATTCCTCTTTTTATAAGCTTTGAGAATGGGGTTCCTTTATGGGGGCTTCTTATTCTTTCAGTAATTAGTTTTTTCCCTGCTTCTGATATTATCGTTTCACTTTTAAATAGGTTTGTAGTTACTACTGTCGGACCACGTTATCTACCACGACTCAAACTAAGTAATGGTGCACCTGCTTCTATGCAAACATTTGTCGTTATACCTGTTCTTCTCATTAATGAAGAAACAATTAAAGAACATCTTGAACAGCTAGAAGTACACTATCTTTCAAACCCCTATGGAATGGTATATTTTGCTCTGCTCTCAGACTGGAAGGACTCAGACACAGAAAGCTGCCCTGAAGATAAAGAACTACTTGATATAGCTGCCAGAGGAATTGAGCAGTTAAATTCCATGCATGGTCCGTTGGCAAATGGACAGAAACGTTTTTTTCTCTTTCACAGAAAACGGATGTGGAATCCGGGAGAAAATAAATTTATGGGTTGGGAACGTAAAAGAGGAAAACTCCATGAATTTAACTGTCTTTTGCGAGGCACTTCTGATACCACCTATATCAATTTAAATAATGAGCCACTTATAATTCCAAATGATATTAAATATGTAATCACTCTTGATGCTGATACAAGAATGTCAATGGGAACAGTAAGTCAGCTAGTAGGCACAATGGTACATCCATTAAACAAACCTTTTCTGGATCCAAAGTTAATGCGGGTTGTAGAAGGCTATGGAATATTGCAGCCAAGAATTATGTCTTCTCTCCCTTCACGAACAAATAGCTCAATTTTTCAAAGACTTTTCTCAGGACCATGCGGAATTGATCCTTATACATTTGCAGTTTCTGATGTTTATCAGGATTTATTTGGAGAAGGTACTTATGCTGGGAAGGGAATTTATGATGTAGATATTTTTGAGGCGGCACTTAAAGGACGAGTACCTGAAAATGCACTTCTTAGCCATGATCTTTTTGAAGGGATTTTTGCAAGATGTGGTTTTATAAGTGACATTGAATTTTTTGATGACTTCCCTTCGCATATAGAGGTGTCTTCTTTACGAATGGATAGATGGGCAAGAGGTGACTGGCAGCTTTTACCATGGATTTTTGGCTCTGAAGGTAAGTCTATTCCCTGTATTAGTCGCTGGAAAATGCTTGATAATTTAAGACGTACACTATCTGCCCCTGCTATGTTATTTACTTTAATTGCAGGCTGGTTTTTGCCGCATGCACCTCACATTCTTTGGACTTGTTTTGTTATAACAGCTCTTGCACTTCCTTCGTTTATCTCATTTATTTTTGGACTTATCCCCAGCAAACTAAGTAAAAGAAAAACCAGCTCTTGGCGTGCTCTTGTTTTTGATTTTTTAATTGGTCTTGAACAAAGCTTTATTCTGCTTTCATTACTTATGTATCATGCCTTACTCATGCTTGATTCTATGTTGCGTACTTTATACAGACTATTTATAAGCAAACATAAGTTCCTTGAATGGATTACTGTTGTAAAGCAAACAAATAACACTAATCTTTTATTAAGTTATTTTTTTAAAAGGCATGGAAGAGCAATATCTTTTGCAATTATTCTTGGTGTATTGCTTTTATTCTTTAAACCTAATAGTGTAGTAGTACTTGCTGCTCCTTTTATTCTTTTGTGGATAGTGTCACCTGTTATTGCATGGTTTATAAGCTTGCCACCAAAGAGTGATCCTGTAGAGCCTCCAACTGACGAGGAAATAAAAACATTTCGTTTAATTGCCCGCCGCACCTGGAGATTCTTTACTACTTTTATAACAAAAGAAGATAACTTCCTGCCACCGGATAATTTTCAGGAAGATCCACAACCGATTGTTGCACACCGCAGCTCACCAACTAATTTTGGACTTTATCTTCTTTCGACTGTAGCAGCAAAAGATTTTGGCTGGATAGGCATTGGAGAAATGGTAGACAGACTTGAATCTACATTGACGGCATTACAGAGTCTTCCACGTTATCGAGGACACTTTTATAACTGGTATGATTTGCAAAAAAAACAGCCATTGGATCCACAATATATTTCTTCTGTAGACAGTGGAAACCTCGCAGGGCATCTGCTTGTTATTGCTCAAGCATGTGAGGAAATATTGCAGAGTCCTTTACAAACCTTAAAGAGAATTGAAGGAATCCAGGATACGCTTTGCCTTCTAAAAGAATCACTGCTTAATATCCACGACAATAAACGTACCCTTATAGTTAATCTAGATCAGTTACTGTATGCTGCCTGTGATCTTGAAAACTTTTTAAAAGATTTTCCACAAACACCTTTTGAATATGTTTCAAGATGGGAAGCACTACAAACCAGTGCAGACATCCTGGTAGATATTGCAAAAACTTTTGCACAGGAGCGTGGAAAATCTGATAGCAGCGAAGTATTGTCCTGGTCTCTTCAAATTTGTTCAGATATTAAGAGCCACAGGAGTGATTATGTACAAATATTGTCATGGGCTAAATTATTTAATAAAAATGATTTGCCATTTGATCTTACAGATGAAGAAAAAAAGCAGTTTGAACTTTTAGACAATCAGGAAACTTTAAAACTTTCACTGACTGATTTATGTTCCCACTATGAACAAATTACAAGAAATTTAACAAATCTCCAAAAGAATGCTCCTGATAATGCACATTTTTCAAAGACAAAAAATTATATTGATATTTTGATTTATACAATTGAAAAATCATCACATGCCTGTAAATCAGTCATGGAAAGACTTACAGTGATTTCTGAAATTGCATATAAGTTATTTGATGAAATGGATTTTAAGTTTCTTTTCGACTCTAATCGTAATCTTTTTTCTATAGGTTTTAATGTTGCTGATGGTTGCCTTGATACATCTTATTACGATATGCTTGCTTCTGAAGCAAGGCTTACAAGTTTTATTGCAATTGCTAAAGGTGATGCCCCTACTTCACATTGGTTTTGTTTAAATCGTGCTTTAACTCCTGTTGATGGCAGATCTGCACTTTTATCTTGGTCAGGCTCAATGTTTGAATATTTAATGCCGTCGCTGGTTATGTACACTCCTAGAGGGAGTCTTTTAGATAGAACATGTCGTCTCGTTGTAAAAAAACAGATTCGATATGGAGATGAACGTCATGTGCCTTGGGGAATGTCAGAGTCAGCATATAATGTCAGGGACAAAGCTCTTGTTTATCAATACTCAAGTTTTGGAGTACCCGCCCTTGGTTTAAAGCGGGGGCTTGAAGATGATCTGGTAATTTCTCCATACTCAACTGCCCTTGCAGCAATGTATTACCCAAGATTAGCAGAAAAAAATTTCAAGCGACTTGAAGAAATGGATACACTTGGACCTTATGGTTTTTATGAAGCTTTAGATTTCACTATTATAAGATTACCTGAAAATAAACACCTAGCAATAGTCCAAGCATATATGGCTCATCACCAGGGAATGACATTAGTAGCTCTTACGAATGTAATTTTTG
>Ga0156182_144_pt3 | contig 7294 bp, 6 predicted proteins | sample RifCSPlowO2_12_FD_107835 | JGI IMG/M metagenome (GOLD analysis project Ga0156182, IMG submission 107835) | Candidatus Melainabacteria bacterium RIFCSPLOWO2_12_FULL_35_11
GTGTGTCATTGCGAGCGAAGCGAAGCAATCTCAAACATTGAAATTCCTGTACATCAAGTATAGCCTAAGAACTCTGCGGCTTCTTTAGTTGTTAGTATTTCTTTATCTAACCTATAAATTGGTTTATGACAACAAGTGCAAATACCTTGATTTATATCAGTATTTGTATTAATTTTATCATTTAATATTTCATTGACAATTTTTTTAATTTAATTTGACAGGGAAGACAGTTTAAATTATAATTTAATGTACAGGAATTTCAATGTTTGAGATTGCTTCGCTTCGCTCGCAATGACACACAAAGTAGAAGTGTCATTGCGAGGAGCGTAAGCGACGAAGCAATCTAATTAAATGTATGTATAGGAATTTCAATGTTTGGATTCTTCACTCCGCTTTGCTCCGTTCAGAATGACAGATCGTAGAAGTGTCATTCTGAGCGAAGCGAAGAATCTAATTTAATATCTGTTAAGCGGGAGTAACTCAGTGGTAGAGTGTCACCTTGCCAAGGTGAAAGTCGCGGGTTCAAATCCCGTCTCCCGCTCCAAAATAATCAATAGGTCGAGAAATGATACCGCCCCCAAAATTCCTTATTGTATAAATCTCCACTCCAGACTGAGCTAACCTTGCCCGATAAGTATGCCTCATGTCGTGGTTCCTAAAATCATTTATACCTGCCAGTTTAAGGCTATCACATCTGTCTAAAAAGGTCAGAAAATTAGCTATTTTATTTTTAATCGACTACTTCTTTATTTATAAGACTTCTGATCTCTTTAATTTCTTCCTTTAAAATTTTAACTATTTTTATATCTATATCTCCCCTATCAACCATAGTATTTAGTTCAGCAATAATCTCTTTATTAGTCAGTGACTTTCTGTAAGGCCTATCTTCACTTAAGACTGAAAACTTATCACTCACTGCCATCATCCTTGAGCCTATTGATAATTGATTTTCCTTTAAATGGAATGGGTAACCGCTCCCATCAAGCTTTTCGTGATGGAAGGCAGCCCATTCGCTAATTGTATCAAATCCATCAATACTGTTTAAAATATGGTATGTAAAATATGTATGCCCTCGCATTATATTAAATTCTTCTGTTGAAAGCCCCCCTGGTTTTTCAAGAATCTCATCAGGAACTGAAAGTTTTCCGATATCATGGAGAAGAGCGGCAATCTCTCCTTCAAGCCCATGACAGAAACTGCATCTTTTAAAATATATCTTCTTTCCAGTCTCAACAGCTTCTGGCGTATTTGGAATCTTCGGTTTTGTGGGTGTATGACCTGCGATTGCTGTATTTGTCCATAGGGAGACACTCCCAACTAATATGGCAACGATAAGTATTAATTGCTTCATTATTTTCCCTCCTGACTTTAGATTGAAATTTTTTACATCCCTACCTTTTCCCTTACTTCATCCATTACCTGTAATGTAATTTCTCTTACTCCCTTTTCCTTTGCATAGTTGACAATTGATTGTCTTGCCATAGGCTGGACAAATGGCGGCACCCTCTTCAATCTCTCTTCCGCCTCCTTTGTCCATCTAACCCCATCATCTTTACCCCGTAAGAGACCAAAGGTCTTACGGGGTTTAGATGTTTCTGGTTCTTCTAAAAGACCTTCTTTAACGGGTTTATCTGGTATAGCAGTTCCACCAATATTCAATTCTAATGTTCTAACCATCTGGGTCTCCTGTGGATTTGTAATCATCGCAATCTGATTGTTACATTTTGAACAGATGAACCCCGTTAGATATTTGCTATTGAATGGAAATAATCCCATTGAATACTTATTATCTAACGGGGTGAACATAATACTTACAGAATCCCCTTTAGAATCATCTGCCTTCAATAGCTTCATGTATTCATTACATCTGATACATAGAAATTTCACCTAAAAATACCCCCCTTGTCATTGCGAGCCGAAGGCGAAGCAATCTCGCCTTCTATTGGGATTGCTTCGGTCACTTTGCTCCCTCGCAATGACATTTTCATTGTTCTTTGTGTTTTTTTATACATGAGTGTTTCATAATCTTTACCCCTTATTTTGCCTCTGCAGCCTTTTCCGGTATTCTTGCTGTCTTCTGTGATAAATCATATTCTGCCATTATGATTTTCCATCTTTCTTCTTCTGTTAAATCAATCTGCCATACAAGCATGGCTGAATCCCATGGCGTCGCCTCTTTTGGTAATCCCCTCCCACCTGTGCTTACCCTCCAGAATGTGTATCCTTCTACTATTGTTTCTATTGTCCCATTATCTGTAAAGTTTATTGGTCTAAGCTTGAATCCATCTGCCATAGGTCCATCCCCCGCTACACTGTCCCCATGACATGGGCGACAGTTCATCTCGTAGAGTATCCTGCCTTCAAAGAGGTTCTTCTCTCTTAATGCAAGTTTTGCCTTCTCCCTTAGTGAGCCTGTCGATAGTGAACCTGCCGATAGTGAACCTGCCGAACTATCGGCTTTTCCTTCTTTTAATTCTTTTAGGAATGTCTGGACAGGCTCAAAGGGGATAAAGTCTATTCCCCTCGGCTCCATCTTCGCCTGCGGTATGAATTCCACTGCGTTATTTTTTACCTGTTCTATGAATTTGTCTACATCAGTATCTGTGGGATTGGCTATAGGATTCTGCATGGTCTCAAATTGTTTTGGAAAGTTTGATGATGGGTGCTGTATTCTTAGTGATGTGGGTGAGGTTATCTTCGGCACAACAGAGCTGTATACGCCAAAGCCTGCTATTAGGGGGATTATGCTCAGTGTTATAAGTCGGGTATTTTTACCATACTCCCCTTTTAGCATCTTTTGTATCGGTATCAGGAAATTTTTTAGTTTTTCTTCTGATGATGTTATGTATATGAATGTGGCTATGAGTATTAATACCATGTAAAATATCATCAGTGTCCCGGGAACAGGGAGCGGGAAATCCATGCCTGTTATCTTCTTTGAGGCTAATGGTATTCCAAATTTAATCAGCAGATATATGATTAATAAGGTTATGACTGTGCTTCCAAATTGTCCAATCCTTTTCTTTTCGCTCATTATTTTCCTCCAATTGAAAACAGGTTAAGGTTAAGGTCAAGGTCAAGGTTAAGGATTTTCTCAACCTCAACCTTAACCTCAGCCTTTTTGTAATAGCAGATACGCCACTATGTCCTGATAGTCTTTTACTGTTATGTATTCTCTTAATTCTTCAGGCATCAGGGATTTAGTCTCCTGAATTATCTCAGCTATATTTGTCTTTAGCACTTTTACGACCTCACCTTTTGCTGTGAGTATCTCTACACCTTCTCCATCTTCTCCTTTTTTTAATCCAACAATCATGTTGTTGTCCTTTGTTGTTATTTTGTAAGACTCAAAACCCTTTGTGATTGTAGTGCTTGGGTCTATGATGGATTCCTGTATGTGTTTGACACCTTTTGTCCCGATGGCTGACAGGTCAGGGCCTACTCCCTTCCCATTCCCTTTGACTGTATGGCATGTGCGCAGGCTGCACCACTTGCGTCAAAGAACGCCTTTTCTCCATTGCCAGGGTCCCCTCCTCATGCACTCACTGCTGCTGCGATTCTGTTAAGTAAGTTCTTTCCTTCTCCTGGTGGGTTACTTATTGCCTCTATATTTACTTCACCACCCTGACTCTGTAAATATGATATGACTGCTTTTACTTCATCTAATGTGAGTGATATGGGTGGGGCATATACTGTTGGCATCTCGTTTTTGTATCCTTCTACTACATATGCACTGGGATTCCCTACGCATTCTAATAGATAGTCAACTGCTGTGTATGGTTTGCCTGTCTGCTGCTCCCTCTCTTTTGCCCTCTCTGCTGCCCTTAATCCTATGGGTAATGTGAATTTCTCGCCAAATACTCCAAGGTTTGGACATCTTACCGCACTCCCTTTGTCTCCTATGCTGTGACAGGTGCTGCATCTTCCTTTACCCCAGAATATCGCTTCCCCTGCTTCAGGGTTTATTCCTACTATTGCCTGTGATTTCCTCTCCCCTCCTGTCATTGCTGTTATGGTATGTCCTACCCACAGAAATATAGTTACAAGGACTATCATAAATACGAATACTTTTAATAATGCTTTACCCATTTAAATCCTCCCCCTTAATAAAAGGTCACCAGTCACCAGAAATACTATCGCTGCCGAGCCCACCATCTGGGTCATTGTATAGTTACTCGGTGTGTATGCCCATTCTGATGCATCTTTTAATACGCCGTATATGTGCCAGTCTGTCCTTAGTCCGCTCCTTATGAATCCCATTAATCCCATATTGAGTGTTATGACTATACAAAGAACTAATAATGCATATTGGGAGCGGATTGACATCTTCCCCCATTTCATCTCTCCCATGCTTTCTGCATTTTTAAACAGAAACGAGTCTATTGTTGTTACAAGGATAAGACAGCTTATGAGCTGTGTGAACTGGCTTACTGCTATGTTTCTTAAAAATGGGCTTGCCTTCTCCATTACTACGAAGCCGTATACTCCGAGGAATAGTGTTACATTGAATCCTGTCACTCCTATGTAGAGATATTGTGCGATTATCCCTTTGTCTTTAAGTGTTAAGGCTATTGCAATTATTATCGCCGCACAGTTGATGAAAAGTAATGTTCCTACTGTCCTGAAATATCCTGCCCTGTCAGGCGGCAAGTCTAATTCCTTCGGGTCTAATCCATAGAGGTAGACTGCATATTGACCGACAAGCCATAGGCATAGTAATCCTATTATTGATAGGACTATCTTGGGTGTCCTCCCCTGCTGGGATACGGGAATGGTTTTCCCTTTGTTACCTCTTTTGTATAGTAAGAAGCTGAAGAATGTTGAGAGGATTATGAAGTTTACTACTGCGTTTTTTGCTGGCATTAGTCCAAGGTATTTTAGTGTCGGATGATATTGGCTCCCGCCCATCTGACCTACCTCCTCACCTGTTAGGGGAAGGTTGTGAGGGGTGAGCCAGATGGCAAAGGAGATTACTATTATAGCAAGTAGGAATTTTATATACCCTCTATACCTCTCTGCTCCGGGTATTCTCCCCATTCCTGACCAGAGGTAATAGTTACTTATTAGGAATAGTGAGCCTACAAGCATTGCCTGCATGATGAATGTCCATGAGAAGTCCCCTCCCATCATGTTGTTTCCCATTACTGCACTGTTACTGTATACTTCTCTCCCGAAATAGTATCCTGCAAATGGTAGTGGTAATAGTCCTGCTATGCCTACAAAGTTGCTTATATACCCCATCCAGTCGTAATGAGCCCTCTCTTCGTCTGTTTTTGCTCCTATGAATTTTACTGCTGCATAGGCGCCTGCTATAAATCCTCCAAAGGCTATATTCCCCATCATCCTGTGCATGGCTAATGGTATCCATAATGGATTGAGTAGTGCATCTATGGCTGTTCCAATGAATGCACCTTTCTGGTCTACTCCTGATGGACTCATCATGAAGGATACCCATGAGTTTGCAAGCATCATTATTAGTGTGCCGAATATGTTGAGCAAAATACCCATATAAAGGTGAACTCCTTTCCTGTCTTTGAGCAGAAAAAGACCTCCGCCAAGTGTTAATATCATTACTGTTATGAATGCCCTGCCGTCTCCATGAAGCCTATGCCCTATACCCATACCCATTAATACTGTGATACCGTAGATGATGATAATGCCGCCTATTGCATAAAATATAAGTTTTAGCTTTGGATTGAATTCACCCCTCCTTTCCCCTAAATTTATAAATTAATTCAAAAAAATTGACTCTATTATGATAATATGATAAAAATTTGATAAAATTATAATAAGAAGCTAATTGGACGCAGATTAACGCAGAAACTGCACGATTTTAAAAAGGACAAAAACCTTATTTAAGGGCGCCGTAGCCAAGTGGTAAGGCAGAGGTCTGCAAAACCTTTATTCCCCGGTTCAAATCCGGGCGGCGCCTCCAATCTTAACTAACAACTTACCACTTATAACTGACAACAAATAATTGTGGTTAGTAGTTAGTTGTCAGTTGTAGGTTATATCTCCATTTCCCTGAGTGCTTTATTTCCAATCGCCATAGGTATAAAGGTTGCTGCAAGTGACAGGAGAAATATAAGGGCATAGCAGATATATACCTCTATTCCTCCGATATTATAGAAGAGAAATCTTTTGTAGAAATGGACATATACAGGCCTTGATTCCAACACTACAATCACCCCTATAAAGATAAAGCTCATTATCATATAAAGGATTCCGCCTGTGCTCATAGCAACCTCTGCAATATTTTCGTATTTAAAGACAGGATATATTGTCCCCATCCCTATCCCCATCCCTACAAGCCCTGCTGTTATTAGGAATATAGAAATTACTGATATTGTCATTATGTAACTGTCTGCATCTAAAAATAAGTTAGAGACTATTACCAAAATTTCAGCCAGAATTAGCAGTGGGATAAAATACATCCAGAATTTCTCCCACAGAAATTTTTTAAAGTCGATTGGCGATGAATAGATGGTCCAGAAATATTTACCCTCAAGACTCACAGCAGTGAAAACGAATCTGACAGCAATTGCAGAAAGGACAACGCCTGCAAGCCCATGATTTAGCACAGATGTAAAATCTTTTAAAAATATGCTGTCCAAAGGCAAATTTCTTATATTGAATATATAGACAACTACAAGTGCACCAAGCATGAACAACTGCGACCACTGGGCAGTATCTCTGAAAAATAGTTTTATATCCTTCATAAACAGGCTCTTCTGTACTGGAAATAACCTCTTGAGAAATCTTTCTATCACTATATAGAAAATAGGCTCTCTCCTTCTCTTTGAAGTTTTAAAAGATTCATGTGCAGATGCCCAGCCTGTATGGTATATCTTCTTTGCAGATAAAACAGCCAAAACAAAAAATAGGAGGGCTATTAAAAGTAGGTAGAAAATATAAGTTATTGAAGAGTCTATCATCCCGTTGGCCCCATTTATAATTGATTTTGCAGCCCATGTGCTTGGAAGGAGAGGATAATCTGGGACTTTAAGGCCCTCAACAAATTGGACTATCACATCATCAGGGACATCTTTTCCAAGAAGAACCTCTGGTTTTAAGAATCTGAAAAACATTACAAGTCCAGCGCCAAAAATGAGCCCTAAGAATGTCATTACCTGATATGTCTTTTTTGCAGGAAAGAATCTCATGAGAAGCATTGTAATTAAAACACCAATAGCGGCAGGTATTGCAATAAATGGCAATATGACAGGAATGAGGAGAAGATAATAAGACAGGCTGGCATTATATACAACTCCGTATGCAGTAAATATTGGAAGAC
>Ga0156182_114_pt1 | contig 7196 bp, 2 predicted proteins | sample RifCSPlowO2_12_FD_107835 | JGI IMG/M metagenome (GOLD analysis project Ga0156182, IMG submission 107835) | Candidatus Melainabacteria bacterium RIFCSPLOWO2_12_FULL_35_11
ATAGAAGCTGAATGGTATCTAAAGCTCTATAAGTTTCATCAGTAGAAAATGGGTTTTCATTAGCCCAATTATTTCTTATGGTTCTTAATTCACTAACCCATGCTCTTTCATTATATCCAAGAGTATCTCTAAAAACTTCTTGCCAGCTATCTCCTATTGCCTTTAATAAGGCTTGGGTATCCCAAATAATATTTCCACTTTTGTCTAGTTTAAAGGAGTCTTTTAATGTCTCTTTGATCTGCTGAATCCAAATTTTTCCAAAATGAGCTTTGAACCTTTGTTCGGCAAAAGGGGTTAAACCTTCTCTCAACTGTTCAAAGCATTTATCTATTCTTTCTCTATTACTTATAGCCATTTCTGAAAGTGCCTCCTAGACATTTAATTTAATTTGTTCTGAACCCTTTAAGTCACTAGTTAACTGAACGATATTAGGCCATGCTATAACTAGACTATTGTAAGAAAGTGCTTCTTCTGCCCACTTTTTCCTGTCGCACATATCATACAACCTATATGCAAGATCTCTTGCTAATTCTCCTTTACTTCCTAGTTTATATAACAATGCTGCTGCTCCGATCTCTCCATTATTTTGAAGTTCTCTAATTAGATACTGTGTAGACTCCCATATTGTGAGCCTTTTATCTTTGTATGGATCCCAATCTAATTGTAATTCTTCTCTTTTTAGTAATCTTACTTTTCCTGACTTAGATTCAATAATTCCTGCTTCTACTGCGCCATTAACTGAAATGTTTTTAGCTTTAGCAATAGTCTCAGCATCTCCATATGGACCAGCTTCTATACCATATTGCTCAAACCATGTTATAGCAAAGCGTGTATAAGAGTCATAAGAACTTTCATTTTTAGACAAATATTCATCCAGTACCTGATTTATAAGCTGCAAGGCGGTTTTGACAGGCATTACAGTGCCATCTGCTTCAAGCACCTTACTATGTTTTGTGAAAATTGACATTCCTGGTCCTATACAAGTTTGTACCAAGTCAACGGGAGGAATATTTGTCTCATGAAAAATTTTAATTGATTGTGGTAATTCTTCTCGTAATATTCTTAAAAAGTCACCCCTAGTGATGACTTTTGCATTTTTTAATCTTTTTCTGCATACAAGGAGTATTGAAGATGAAAGAGCATTTGATTTTAATCCTCTTGTACGATTACTTAATTCACTATGTATAGGGAAAGTACCTTCTATTTGAAATCCTGCATTAATTAAAGCCTCTAAAAATGTCTCCCATCCTGTTGATGAAAACTCTGTGCTCTCACTTTGTTTAAAAGCATAATAAATTGTCATAGGGTAATCTTCACTACAAATACTTAACATATTATTTAATGCTGTTTGCATTCTTTCTAGAAAGATTTTACTAGCTTCCTCTTTACTTCCATATCTATATCTATCAGCGATTATTTCATTCATTTTAGGGACAAGTACAGTAGAAAAAATATCAGGATATATGTCTTTTAAATTTTTTCTTAGCCATACATAAAAGAAGTCGGACAAATCACCATATGGAACATTATCAAAATAGGGTGGATCGGTAGATATAATGACGTCTTTTAACTCGTTTTTTTCAGTTGCATCTCTTAGGTTACAATATGCCTTTGTGTCCTTTGGCAAATTTTCAACGACTTTGCATATCCATCGAATACAACCATTCCAATTTCCTGTAGAGTCGCTAAAGGGATTAGTTTCTGCAAAATCCCATACCATTGGTAATGCTTGACGACTAAAAGTGTTTCTTATTGTTTCTCTACCAACGTGCCATGTGCATAATGATGACCAATAATCAGCAGCCTTATCAAATGCAATTGATAAATAGGTTGTAATCAAATTTGAATATAGTTTTGCTTTTAAAGTATCGTTGTTAAAAGCTAATAAAGAATCTTTATATATTAATTCTCTGGTATCACTTATTAATTCAGAAAATGTGTTTAATGCAACCAACTGTCTATTAGTGAAAAGTTTATCAAAGGTATCTAGTCCGTATCTTGGGCATCCCATATATTGTGGATGGTTTGATAGTTTTTCATCGAATGAAATATTAGGGATAAGATCTTTTATTATAGTTTCATGTTGCTTTATTGGTGGTATATAAATTTTCCCTTTTTCACCTTCTAAAATAATTGCTTTTAATCTATGTTTTATATTCCCATTCTTTCCTTGTTCTTTGAGATAGTTAAGCGTAATAGGCGTATCAGATATCAAACATCTGCCACCGTTACTTTTGATAGTACCTTCATCTAAGTTATTCATACCTTCTTTATTTATGGTGAAGTCGTAGGTCATGTTTTTTTTGTTTATATTTACTTTAAGAAATATTTGTTGTTTTCTTGAAAGCTCAAATGTACTTATTAACGGTACATAGGTTCCTTTTAATGATGGATTAGGACTCGGAACTATTCTTGTCCAAAGCCATGCAATTACATTAAATTGCTTTTTTATATTATTTATTTCCAATTCAACATTTGGGTACAAATAGCCAATTTCTTCTTTTGCTTTGTTAAATATTAAATTGCCATAATGTTTGATATCTTCAGCTAATCCTTTAAATCCTTGAAAGTTGGATAACCCTTTTTTTATTTCATTTTCCAATCTGTAGTTAGAATTAACGGGTTGAATGTCTGAAAATCCGCTTGGCAACTCTAAAAGTGACTTTCCAATAATTACAGCGATAGGATTAATATCTGATGAATAAGTCTCTAATCCTAACCTTTTAGCTTCAAGCGGTATAGAACCTCCACCAGAAAATGGATCCCAAAATAACGGGAGTTTACCATTAGAAGAAAGTAAAATCTCCTTTTTGGCTCTACTTAGTATTGAACTTTGATTCTTAAATATGTTATCCCAATCTAGCAATTCTTCTATTAATTTAAAAAGTCTGTTTCTTTCTTTTGTTATATCCGTTTGTGTTGGAAACTTATCTGGATGGGAAGAAGGATCATCAACTAGTTGAGCAAATAAAATTGCGCGACATGCTGATAGTGGCTTACGAGACCACCATAAATGTAATGTACTAGGATGTCCATGTCTTATTGATTTTTCCCTTACAGCCTCCTTGTTTATAGCTTCAAGAGGTATCGCTACTTCAATCAATTTTTTTTTATATGTCATAGTGGATCTCCGGCAAGCTCAAGCAATTTGCTCAGATTAAATGTTCTAGTTGTTTCAGCAAAATCAGGTTCACCAAATGAAAATCCTTTGACGTATTTAAGTGTTTTAGGTCCAGTTTCATCTATCGTTACTAATGCCAGTCTAAACTTTTCAGGTTCATTTCTTGAACATAAGATTTCATTTTTTGTAAGTGTTACTTCATCCTTAGTATGCCACCTGCCTTTTACTTCAATGAAATATAGTGAGCCTGTATTTGGATCTTTTGATTCAATATCATAACCAATTCCACGCTCTTTTGAAACATCTCTTGGTACTCTCCCTATGGATTTCTCAATGCTAATCACAGCTTGCATCGCTGCTTTTTCAATTTTCTCTCTTTCTTCAAATGTGAGAACATCACCACTTATTCCTTCTTCACCTTTCAGTTTTTTAAGAAGTCCTTTTGGAATAATAATTGCTCCACCTCTAATTTGTGGAGGTAAGGCACTGATTTCCCTTTCTCTTTCAAGCTCTTTTAATCTTCTTTGCAATCTTTCCTCTAATTCTTGAGCACGAGTTGCTGCATTTGAAGAACTTAACTTAGTGTTTCTTCCTGCTCTTTCCTGCATTTTTAATTCTTCAGCTCTATGATCCCAAAAGTTTATTTCTCTTTTTAGTCTAGAAGTAACTTCAGCTTCAACTTTTTCAATTTCTTTTAGCCTACGATTTTTAACTTCTTCTAAATGCTCTGGTACTAAATTTTCAATGGCATAAGAAATTATTTGGGCTTCAAGGTCTTTATTTAGCCAGTTAGTTTCTATTTCAGATTTTAGTATCTCAAGCTCATTATCTTTGATAGGAGTGTAATCAAGGTAAGGTGCTGCACCTGCACTATTTAGCTTGCCATTTTGATCTATTTCTGTAAATTGAAACTTTTGAGATACTACCTGATGAATCCCATGTTTATTAGTTCTACCATCTTGAATAACCTGTTCAAGATAGAACAATACTCTACTTTCTTCACCATCATCATTCTCATCAATTAGCACTGTACCTTTCTTAAGCAGGTCTCTATATCTTTCGAGGATTAAATCAATAGTGCAGTCAAGGAGTGGATGCCCAGGACAGATAAAAGCAGCAAGAGGAGGTTCTTTTATTTTGTCTTTTTCAAAACAAATCCTTTCATATCGTGATTGGATAGGATTTCCAATTCCTATTAGCCTGTCTCTTTCTTTAATTGAACCTGGTACATATGTTATTTCAAATCTATCTTCTTCTCGTGGATAACACTTCCCCCCTAGATGCTCAAAAGCTTTAAGAAAAAAAGATTGAATAAAGTGCGGTTGAAGTCTCCTAGCTTGAGCCCTTTCCATCTCTTCACGTATCTCTTGGACTTTAGTTTTATCAAGTGTATTCTTTACTAAAGCTTTTTCTTCTAGTAGTTCTACAAGTTTATCGCTGTTAACAGCATTTTCTATAATTTGTTCAAGTTTAGCTTTGACAGTAGGATCATCACCATATCTTATTGCTTGAATTAATAAATCTCTTAATGGATATTCATCAAATAAACGTCCAAGCACATTGTAGACTTTGCCGCCTAAACTTTCTCTTGCTTTTTCTAATTTTTTTAAAAGAAGATTGTATACTTCACCCTCTCTTGTTTCAGATGCAACCAAATTCCATAAATGACACACTTCTGTTTGACCGATTCTATGAATACGTCCAAATCTTTGTTCTAGCCTATTTGGATTCCATGGGAGATCATAATTAACCATTAAATGAGCTCTCTGTAAATTAACACCTTCACCAACAGCATCAGTTGCTACTAATATAAGTACATTTTTATCATGGGTAAATCCTTCAATAAGTTTTTTGCGTTCTTCTCTTAAAAGCCCTCCATGTATGGCAATTACTGCTTCATTATTTCCTAGCCTGTTTTTTATTTTACTCTCCAAGTATTTCAAAGTATCTTTTGACTCTGTAAATATAACTAGCTTTCTCCTGTTTCCACTTTTATCAATCATTAGTGGATCATCTAGGATGCTGTTTAATTGAAGCCACTTAGTATCTTTACCAGAATTACGCAATTTTCTTGCTCGTTCTTCAAGATTTTTAAGAGTTTCAATTTCTATTATTAATTCTTCAACATTTCTTGATGCGGTTGCTCTATCGAGAATTGTTTCTTCGACTTTATCAACTTCAGCTTCTGGAGCATCTTCTAAATCAGTTATATCTACTTCGTCTTGTTCATCTTGTTCAGAAGAAAGCACTTGTTCTCCTCTTTGTAATAACACCTCTTCATTAAGTCTTCTTTCAAGGCGTTCTCTTCTTCTAAGCAATGATTGATATATAGCTTCTGGAGATGATGCTAGTCTTCTCTGTAATGATTGCATTGCAAAACCTACATTAACTCTTTGTGTTGGATTTTCATCTGAGAATCTTTCTACTCGATTCATTTCCTCTCTTACATAATTGGTAACTTCTGCATATAGAGCAGCTTCTTCATCAGAGAGCTTGTAGTTTAGAGTGTATGCTTTCCTTTCAGGGAATAGAGGCTTCCCGTCAAACTTAACTAATTCTTCTTTTACCATCCTTCGCATCAAGTCACTAACATCAGTTTTATGAACACCGTCTCTAAACTTACCTTCAAATCTATCGCTGTCTATAAGCGCCATAAACAATTGAAAGTCTTCTTCTTTTCCGTTATGTGGGGTTGCAGTCATTAAAAGAAAATGTCGGCATTTTTCCCCAAGAGTACGCCCAAGCTGGTATCTTTTTGTGAAATTGATTTCACCACTAAAGCAAGTGGCAGACATCTTATGGGCTTCATCACAAATAATAAGATCCCAGTCCTTAGAGGATCTAAACTTTGCTTGAAGATGTTCATTTCTACTAAGCATATCTAGACGAGCTATCAAAAAGCCAGAATCTTGGAATGGATTATCTAAAGAAGCTTCAATTTTCTCCTTTGTTAAAATATCAAATCTTAAACCAAACTTTTCATATAATTCATCTTGCCATTGTTCCACTAAATTGCCAGGTGCTACAATCAAACACCTTTCAACATCTCCTCGTATGAATAATTCTTTAATTAATAAACCAGCCATTATTGTTTTTCCTGCACCAGGATCATCTGCTAGTAAAAATCTAAGTGGTTGTCTGCTTAGCATGTTTTCATATACAGCAGTAATTTGATGAGGTAATGGTTCTACGAGGGATGTGTGTATAGCAAGGTAGTGATCAAACAAATAAGCCAATTTAATTCTGTATGCTTCGGATACCAATCTAAATAAACTTCCATCCCCATCAAATGACCATGGAAGTCCTTTTTTGACCACTTCTAATGTTGGTTCATCACTTCTATAGACCAATTTGTCTTTAGGCCTACCAGTTGAATCTTCATAAACTACTTTTATAGCTTGATTACCAAACCATTCAACATTAACAACCTTAGCCGTACCATCACTAGATAGGCCTTTTACTATTGAGCCAGTTTTTAATTCTTCAAGCAGTGCCACGATTTATAACCTTTTGTTTTATATCCTTATTTAATAGCCAAATAATATATTAACAAAATTCTGCGTAATAGTTCGCAATTGGTTAGTCTTTTGATGAATTGGTATTGATTTTAATTTAGGAGGTAACTGATTATGCTAGAAACACTTACAACAAAAGACATCGCTCAAGATTTAAAAAAATCAACCAGGAGCATCCAAAGGCTGCTTGAAAAGAGAGAAATACCTTACATTAGGGTTCCATTTAGAGGAGGCTTTACTTATAGAGTTCCAGTTTTTGCATATTTTGAATGGAAAGAAAAAATCTTAAATAGTAAGCTGCAGCAATATGAACATCTATCAAATTTTGATAGAGTGTATGAATTAAAACGTGAGTGGTTAACCTGGGGCAGAAACGGTTTGTTAACTGGAAAACCTTTTAGTGAAGTAACAATTTCTTCTTATGATTATTTTTTTGATTATTACATTGAGCATTTACCCAGAAGATATCATAGGACACCACTTGTTTCGCTTGAATATGCGAGATTAGTTCTGGGTAATCTAGATCCTAAAAAATACAGCTTGAAAGGTAATATTTATAA
>Ga0156182_120_pt1 | contig 6965 bp, 5 predicted proteins | sample RifCSPlowO2_12_FD_107835 | JGI IMG/M metagenome (GOLD analysis project Ga0156182, IMG submission 107835) | Candidatus Melainabacteria bacterium RIFCSPLOWO2_12_FULL_35_11
ATATATTTTTTAAAGTCTTCTTCAAACCTTTTTGTCCTTGGACCAGTAGTTATCCAGCCTGATTTAAGTGTATCAACTACCTCTTTTATTTCGCCTTGCTGGATATATGATTTGTGAAATTGAACAGATTTTTTATTTTTTTTCTTCAAATACACTCTCAATCTCCTTAAGTGGAATCTCTATATATTCTGCCTTCTCTTCAGGAAGGTTAATAGGGTTTTTAGTAGCGGCACCTGATATATGGGCAAATGGGGCAGGTCTCACTTTATTTAAAATAACCCACTCCCCGTTGACTCTCTCCCAGTAGTCTATAGATTTCATTTCTCTCCTTACAGGGACACCTCTTGCTATAGGTAAAAATATACTCATTACATGAACAGTATGAAATTTTGCATACCTTCCATCTTTATCAATAAAAGCCTTCTCTACCTTAATATCATGCAATATGGAATGAAATTGACTGGACGGGGTATAAACCTGTGGGTTTGGATTTTTTTCAGTGATAGACGAATAGTCAAGCTGTAAGCCGCCTGCCGATGCTTTAAATTTATCAATAGTTACTATAGCCTTATATTCAGGATGCTGAAAGGAATATACTGAATTAAAGTCATTGTCAACCTTTGCCTTCAAATATTGTAATTCCTTATTATATATTGCACTTAGTGTTTTGAATTGAGGATTCTTTACTTCTGATTTTAAAGGTGTTTTACAAGAAAAAATCAAAATACAAAGTGTTAACAAAGTTGTCACCCTGAGCGGAGCGAAGGGTCTCTTCCCCCGGCTCAGAATGACACGACTAAAAAAATCTCTTAAAATTTTCATTATTTGTGCCTCCATATCTGAAAAAATCCGACTCTCTTTTCTACATAATAATTCTCAGTTATAAAATTATATACTGCTGGGGCATAATTAGAGAATCGTCTATCTTCTCTGTTATCAATAGCCACATCACCATAAATTATAAACAATGGCATCCTATTTTTCAATAGTTCAATTACAGCCGTCTCCTCTTTCTCATTTTTTAATGTGCCGGGGAGAATCCACTCGTAATATGTTGGATTTTTTCTATCGGTCAAAAAATACCAGATTGAATTTAATGGTATTGCAAAGATTGTATCTTCAGGTTTTGTATTATTTTTAATATGCCCTGTGATTTCTTTTATCCATGATGCCTCAACAGGGTCAGTATAAATATTCTCAACTCTCTCTATTGAGAGAGGGAGATGGGTCTTTCTCATCTCTCCAATTGAGCCTGTATAAAAATCGCCATAAAAAATCATTTCATATAAAAACCATACTGGCAAAATCAAAATAACCGCATATGAGAATATTCTTTCACCTGTCCATTTAAACAACTTCATACAAAACAAATATAAGAGATAACTGCCTAATATTAATGCGGGCGGAAGACATCTGATGAGGTTGTCAAATCCTGTCCTCCAGATAACAAGATTATAGGTATAAATACCAAAAAATAGAGTAATGACAAGAAGAACTCTTAGTTCGGAGCTTGGAGTTCGGAGTAAAGCAATGAAAGTAAAAAAATAAACACTCAAAGGCATATAAAAGAGGAGGACTGAAAAGATTTCATGAATATCAAACCTTTTCCACAATTCAGATGAAAAAATATTAGGAAATGGATTGCCCCACGATTCACGAACCTTAAATACATGAAAATATACATCATATAAAAAGCTGTATATATCAACCATTCTTAAATAGTAGAAGGCTAAAAAAATAGACGCTATACTCAAAGTTATAAAGAAATATTTAAACGCCCTTACCCCCCCGTCCCCCCCCTTATAAAAGGGGGGTATTAGCATTAAAGCTATTAATATAATAATGATGCCAATACCAATCTCTAACTTAAAGAGTATAGAAAGAATGGAAGAGATGGCAAGAACCACCCCTCTTTCCCCTCCTTCGTAAGGAGGGGATGAAGGGGAGGTGGGGTTCTCCCTCTCAAGATACCAGAAAACCATGTATATGCCAAAAATTGTAAATATTGGATAGAAACGATTATAGTAAACAGACGGTGAGATAAGAAATAAAATTGAAGGAATAATTGCAAATCCCCCCCTTAGTCCCCCCTTTGACCTCCCCTTTATCCCCTCCTTCGGAAGGAGGGGAAGGGGAGGTCGCAAAGGGGGGTGAGGGGGGATTATCTTCAAAGAAATTGAATAGAGCATTATGACTGCCACTGCCGTCATAATCGCCACAGCAATTCTGATAACTGAAATATCAATTCCGAATATTTTAAAAAGAGCAGCACCAAGGAGATAGCGTCCAGGTGGATAGCCGTTAAAGTCTGTATAAACTGATTCCCCATGTAGAGTCCTTAAGGAGCCATTTAATAATACCCCCTCATCCCAGAGGTTTATACCATAGTTTTGAAATATTAAAAGATAGAGAAAAGAGAAAAGAAAGATGGAAAGATATATGGCTGGAGAGTATTTTCTCATTTTAAAGCAAGCCTAAAGGCTTGCCCTGCTTAAAACCATTTTTATATCAGCTACAAATTTTTCGTTCTTGTCTAATTCTATTGCCTTTTCAAGATTTTGCTTTGCCAGTGCTTTATTACCTATTTTTGCATAAGCCATTCCTATATGATAATACTCCTGAGCAAGGTGCTTTGTTTCATTAGCTGGTGTTAAATTAATTGCCTCCTGCAGATATTCTAAAGATTCTTTATACTTACCCTTTTTATAATTTACCCACCCCAGTCCATCAAGGAAATAAAATCGTTTATTTTCTTCTTTATTTATTTTCTGCCCATTTGTAAACATATCAATTGCCTTATCAAAATCACCCTTCTCAATTAAGATAAATCCAAGACTGACATATGCAGGGGCAAAGTTTGGGTCACTTTTTATAATTGACTCAAGCTCAGCAAACGCACTATTTGTCTCCCCTTTTAAATTCAGATAACTGGCAATCTCAGATTTTGCCATAGAAAATCTTGGGAATATATTCACCGCATTTCGCCATTCTTTAACGGCATTCTCCATGTCTCCTTTATCACGATGGATATTCCCTATAATATAATAGGAATAGGCATCCTGAGGGTTTAACTCTATAGCCCTTCTTAATTCAGCCACTGCATTGTCATACTCCTTTTTTTCATAATGTATTAACCCAAGGTTATAATGGGGCATATAGTAGGCAGGGAAGACCTCAAGTGCCTTCTTAAAACTCTTCATAGCACCTTCATAATCCCCCTTATCCTTATAATAATTACCGATATTGTTAAGGGCAAAGGCATCATCGGGTTTTACCTTTAACACCTTATTCCATAGTTCAACCGCCTTTTCTTTTTCTCCATTATTATATAAAACTATTGCCATATTATTTATAGGTGAAATATTTTCAGGGGTTAATTCTATGGTCTTCTTCCATTCATCCACCGCCTTATCTACTTTACCAAGCTGAAAATATTCATTCCCGAGGTTAAAATGTATATTTGCTTCTTCTTTTTTAGAAAGAATTTCCTTTTTCTCATGCTGACAAGATGGGAGTATAATGACTACTACAACAATCAGGATAGATAGATACCAATTTTTCATAATAAGACTATAGATACAAATAAAAAAAGCAGCCCGAAATTCGGGCTGCTTTTTTAGAAAATAACAAAAATCAATTAGTCATGCGTCCCTACATCAATTGAAAAACCTGCAGGGTTAGTTCCGCCATAAACTGCCACCCATGTTCTGTAGTGACTACCACCTATAGCCGGTGTGCTTCCGGTATTTATTATACCATAACCAAATTTAGTAGCAGTTGCACTATATGCATTTGGAGTAACAGCATTAGTATGCCAAATGATTGTAGACCATTCAGACCCGATCTGTGCTGTATCAATCAGAAAATTTTGCCCTGCCTTAGCCTGAAATCCAGCTCTCGCAAATTCCATACCTGATGTTCCTACTGAACCATACTGTGCACTATAAGTACCATTTACAGTGTAACTGCTTGATGTATCTGTTGCGTAAAGAGTAACTGTAACTGTTGCACCTGTTGCAGCAAAGGCACCGCCATCTATGCCATCTGCTGTTCCATCGCCAGTTACGATGCTAACCAATGTGCTTACATTTCCACCATTCTGCCAAAATGGAATATATGTCTTAGCAGCAAATGCTGCAGGACTCATTGAAAATACAAACGCTATTGCCACCAAAACTGCTAATATCTTTTTCATAATTTCCTCCTAAATAACTATTAAAAAGCAACCTTTAAAAAAACACAGCACTAATCTTCTTCTTCAAATTCTCCCTCTTTCAACACCTCCTTTCTATTTATGATTTTCTCGTTTGCTATTTTACAATCGGATTAAATATAACCCATCCTCATAAACTTGTCAAGGAAAATTTGATTTCAAAATTCCCCTTTCCAAGTTACTGTAGTGTTACCTATATTTAGTGTTTAAAATATACATCAATTTTTTTTTTTTTCAAGTAAAAAATCAATATAATTATTTATTATTATTTTCGGCATTATTATTGTAAACTTTAAATAAATAAAATGAACCTACTCAAAAGAAACCCTTACGCCTTCATAATAGCAGTCTTAATAATAGGGATATACTTTAATACCTTAAAAAACGCCTTCCAGTTTGACGATATAATCCATATATCAAATAATGAAAGGATAAAGCAACTCTCAAATCTACCCGAAATGCTGACAGAGTCCTTCAGCAGACCTATTCTATTCGCCACATTTGCTATTAATTATTGCATTAGCGGCTCATCAACAGAAAGCTACCATGTAGTGAATATCCTGCTTCATATAGGTGTAAGTATTCTTATCTACTTTATTCTTCTAAACACAGTCAAGATGTACGAAAAATCTATTTCTCACCATACCCCCTTCCTATCAGCCCTTATTTTTGCCCTTCACCCAATTAATACTGAATCTGTAACATATATAATAAGCCGTTCTTCAATCCTATCCACTTTTTTCTATTTATTATCCCTATTGATGTTTATAAAGGCAAATAAAAAAAGGGGCAAGGGGCAAGAGGTAAGATGCAAGAAATCTGGCTTCTGGTTTCTGACTTCCGGCTTCTGCTTCATCTTTGCCCTCGGCTCCAAAGAAGATGCGGTTACACTCCCTATAATTATTCTTTTCTACTACCTCTTTTTTATTTCTTCCTCAAGAAACAGGCTAAACCCTATCAGAAGCAATTTAAAAGTTATTTTATTATTTATTCTCCTTGGATTAATCTACCCTATACTGAGATATTTAAAGTATGACATGATAGGAACAGGTGAGGCTATGGGAATCTATACATCACTCACCTATCTCCTTACAGAAATCAATGTAATCATCTTCTACTATCTAAAGCTTCTCTTACTCCCTATAAACCTTAATGTTGACCCTGACATAAGACCGGTAATTTCCTTATTAAACCTTTCAGCCCTAACCTCAATATTTATTACCTTTTTGATAGTTATATCAGCCTTCAAATTCCGCAAAAAGGACCCTATTATTTCTTTCTCTATTGTATGGTTTTTTATAACTTTAACACCTACATCCAGTATCTTTCCGCTATGGGATGCTGCCGCTGAACATAGGGTCTATTTATCGGCTGTAGGATTTTCTATTTTTTTAGCCCAATTGATAGGAAGAATAGACACAAAAACGAGATTCTTCCCCCGCACATACTTTATGTGCGGGGGAAGAATGACAAACTTTGTCCTCTGCCTTTTTATCATCATTCTTCTCTCCTTTTCTTTATGCTCTATAAAGAGAAACTTTGTCTGGAAAGACCGGGTATCTCTCTGGGAGGATGCAGTCAGAAAATCTCCATCAAAGGCAAGACCTCATGCAGCACTGGGGCTTGCCTACAATGAGGAAAAGGGGCTAATAGATGAAGCCATCAGACAATACAGGATTGCACTTGGTATAAAGCCGTTATATTTTGATGCACTGAATAACCTTGGGATTGCACTTGACATGAAGGGAGTTTTAGACGGTGCCCTGCAGAAATATGAACTTGCACTTTTAATGAAACCAAATTCACCTGAGTTATATAATAATATTGCCATTATACACGCCAAAAGGGGAGAGATGGATAAGGCAATAGAAGGGTTTAAAAAGACATTGGAATTAGCTCCTAATTACATGAAGGCAAAGAAAAATCTGGAGATTGCCTTAAAAGGGATGACCAATTTTGAAGGCTCAACTTCAGTTGACAGATACCGATAAATTCTATAGGATGAAAAAAAGCTTAATTTCACCGCAGAGTCGCAAAGGTCGCAGAGAAAATCAAAAAAATAATATTTTTCTAACTTTGTGTCTTTGTGTCTTTGTGTCTTTGTGGTTTAAAATTTCCTATGACAGAAAGAAAGATAAAAAATATTCTTTTAATGTTTCCCGGATGCACCATATTTGAGGGAAAAGAGACAAAGAGGGCGACACCTCCGATGGGACTGGCATATCTGGCAGGTGTTTTAAAGGAGAACTATAATGTAAAAATCATTGATGTAATTGTTGAAGGGTTTGAAAATGAAGAAAAGATTAAAGAAGGGAGGATGAGATATGGAATGTCATTTGAAAGCATAAAAAGGGCTGTCTCTGACTTCTCGCCTGATGTTGTTGGCGTATCTGCCCTATTCTCATCCCAGAGTGAAGAGGCTTATCTTCTATGTAAGGCAGCAAAAGAGGTTGATAAAGATATAATTGTGGTAATGGGGGGTGCCCACGCAACTGTAATGCCCTATGATGTGCTTAAAAGACCTTATGTTGATTATATAATACTTGGAGAGGGGGAGAAGAGTTTTCCCGAATTGTTAGAGAGAATAGAAAAAGGAAATGATATAACGAATATTGATGGTCTTGGGTATCGGATAAACGGCGATATAAAGATAAATCCAAAGACAGGCTATATTAAGAATTTAGATGAACTACCCTTTCCTGCAAGGGAATTATTGAATGTCAAAAAATATACTCAGATAAATTCCCCCCAT
>Ga0156182_129_pt1 | contig 5327 bp, 4 predicted proteins | sample RifCSPlowO2_12_FD_107835 | JGI IMG/M metagenome (GOLD analysis project Ga0156182, IMG submission 107835) | Candidatus Melainabacteria bacterium RIFCSPLOWO2_12_FULL_35_11
CAGGTAATAGCATCAACAACTCTTCCTCTACCAAAAATCGCTATATATTCTCCAGATAAAGCTGAATTTAATGCTTTAAAATCACTCCACCATACAGTAGACTTATTACCTATTTTTCTTGCTGCATCTCTTCTTGTGTCAGGGAAAACACTTTCCAAATCACTGGCAGCAAGATTTTCTATTTCTAAAGAATGTTTAACTCTTTGAGCAAGTAGTATTTTCTCTTTAAGTTCACCGTCAGAAATCTCAACTTCTTTGCTACTTGATTCATCATCAATGTCAGGCAAATCTGGTACATGCTTTATTCGAACTGCTAGTGGAAAGTGTTCAATAGCTTTATTAATCGGCCTTTGGAGTCTCATTTATCCTCACAATATTAAATTTCAACTTACTTAGTGGGTAAAAATTGTAGCATGTTCTATTCCAGACATAATAAACAAATTAGGATGTCTATTCCTATTTAAGATTCCTTCAAGTTGTCTTCTGCTTTGAGAGTTAGATTCACTTATTAATTGTTTTCGCTTTTCAGAAAGTAAAAGAAACTGTTTAGCAAGAGCTTCCTCATCATGCCATTTTAATTTTAAGAATTCTTTTTTAAGTCCTTTAGGGCTTACCCCAAAAACTTTGGCTACAGCATTCAAGCTTTGATCAAACATTGATTCAATGTGATTTTCATTTAATCTTTCCACTCCATTCTCTTCAATCAAATCCAGGTAATCCATTATAAGGATTGAAAGAGCTGCTACTAATCTTTCTACAGAAGCGACATCAGCTATTTCAGCTGTAAATGGAGCAATTATCGGATCTTCAGTTTTAACACCAAAGATTTCAGCATATTCATCTAAGTAACGGTTTTCTACAGCATGATATTTTTTATGCCCTTCAACTAAGAGTAACAAATTATGTACATTAGCTTTTAGGATAGCCTCTGTTTCTGCTTTGACAGCTTCCAAGTTTACTTCCAGATTATGTTTTCTAACAAAAACTGCTTTCGCAGTCTTTCTGTTAAACCATACCCCATCTTGACTTATAGTGAAAACTTTTGGAACCATAAACTCTATATATGATTATTAATAAGACTATTCCTTTACCCTTTTTTTAATCCCTCCTATTGCAATTACTATCTTTGCACCTAAATGGGATCCTTTTTCACTTTCCAAAAGCTTGTTTAAAATTTCTAATACTCTTTTCTCATCAGCAATTTCTCCCAAAGTATAAGCTGCAGCTTCATGTACTTCTGAATTGTCATTTGGATCCTGTATACGATTAAGCAAAATATCAATAAATCTTTGTTTGTCTTTACCTTTTACTATGTCAATTAACATTGGAAGAGCCACCCCTCGCAATGAATGCGTATTCTTATCTCCTGTACTGTTACTTATAAAATCAAATACAGCTTCAAGTCCTTCAGGGTAGTTTTCTGGCATTGCTAATTTATACAGTGCTTCCTCTCTAGGAACTGTGCGTAAACTTTCATCTTTCAGTATGGTTATATCTTTTTTAATTTCTTCTAAATGTTTTTCTTGATCAACTATTTCTTTTATCTTTTCTAAATCTATTCCCATAAATTTGCCAACAGCTGCACCAACTATTCCTAATGCAGTTAAACCTATTCCAATCCACTTACCCAAAGAGTTATCTTTTTTGAATCCTATTAAACTTGCTACTAAACCAACAACTGTTCCAACTACTCCTGCAAGTGTTAGAAATGATTGCTCCTGGACAATGTTAGGGTTTTCTTTTTCTTTCCATTTCTTTATTTCTTCCAAAGTAGCTGCTTTGCCATCAGGAAGTCTAAATCCTATTGGCCTAAAAGGAAACCCAATAATGTTTGTACTATCTATTCCCATTTGAAAATATTTTACTAAAACAAAATTATTTTAAATACATTTTTACTATCATATTAATACTAAATCATCTTAGTTAAGAAGCTCATCTTAACCATGTTTCTTAATCAAAAAGCTGTAATAATCTAAATTTTAAAGGTGTTTTAGCTTTCAATTTAATGCTTTTGCCAGACTTCTTAACTCCTCTAAAGTATTTGCCTTATTGACTTATACTTTAAAAACATTGTAATTTTAATTAAACTTCTAAGAGGTCACCAACAAAAGTTATGAATAAAGTGAATAGGGTTATTTCTAACAATAGTGTCAGAACTATTGATTATGGTTCTAAAAACAATGATGAAGCTGAAGAGCTAACTAGAAGTGTAGAAGTGACTACTTTTCAGGGAAATAATCTAGATTTAGAACCAGATTCAGAACTAGCTTCAAGCAAATTATTTTTAAGAGATAAAGTTATTGCTGCACAAAGATTAAAGAGAGAATTAGGAATTGAAAATCAAGCTGCTATAGAACCATTTAGTTTGATTGCAATAGCTAGTGGAGCTGCAGCTGGAGCCAAGGCAGCATATGATATTTATAAATCTTGGAGTACTGAAAAGGCTCAAAAAAAAGCTATAGCTGAGGTTGATACAGCTGTTACAAGTGCTATTGAAGCATTAGGAGAAAAATACTGGGATAACAATCTTTTATCAACAGCCCTTGATGAAGCAAGCAAAGGAGTTGAAAAGCTTAGATCTGATGTATCCCTTACAGATGTAGACAAGATTGCAAGTAAAGTAGAAACTGCACTTGAGAAACTTCTTAAAAGTGAACATCATGCAGCAGATGGAACAAATAAGTTAAGAAATATAAAAACTGCTAGAGGACTAATTTTGACACTGGAAGCTCTTTACCAAAGAGATGACATGACATCCAACATCACAAATTCTTGTAATATGCTTGTGAAGTATCTTGAAGATCCTTCTAGTTCAGTATTAATAAAAAGTCAAGAAGCTGCTTTAGAATCAATAAGAAGGATCTTAGTTATAAACTGGAATGCACCCATTGCTGAAAAAACACCAGATCATCAATTAAAGGATGGCAACTATCGTCTTAATATTTACGTTACGATGCTAGATGCAATTTATGATTCAAAGGCAAAACAGTTAACTGGCAAAGATCCACTATATCTTAGATCTGTACCTCCTTCCTCTATAGAAGAAAAAGTTAAAGGGTTTAGAACTGCACTAGTTAATGCTTATAAATATGAATCTGGTTTAAGTGAAGGACCCCACAAAGATAAACATTATCAACCTGTTGTTGATAAAATAGGAGAAATCTTAGAGTATGCTACTGCAATACCAGAGCTGTCGTGGAGCAAGACAGCACAAGATGAACTAGTTAAAAGGCAAAATAATGCAAAAAGATTTACAGAGTTTAAAAAATGGGCTGAGAATCTACACTATGTGTTTCAAATGCCTGAGGATCAATTACAGACTTGTTTTGACTCACTAAGCATTAATCAAATAGAATTCTTAGGATATCTTCCTGAACTTGGAGATGCACCTGTAAAACATCTGCAATTGCTTTTTCAAAAAGAAACGTACACTAATAAAGAACATTTAAATCATGATTTGAAAATACTCTTAGATTTTTTCAACTTGGGAACAAATGTTAACGCTGAAAAGCTTGAAGAGAAGAAATTAGAAAAAGGACTATTTTTCTTTAGATATTTAAATGCTCTTATGGAAAAGAAAGTTGTTATGGAAAATGAAGGGACTCAGGTTTCTTCTGTTTACAAAAATCATCTAAATGAGAAAAACAGGGAAAGTGTTCTAAGAATCTGTAAAAGGATTGTACATGATGTGGAAAATTTTTCTTCAACTCCGAGGGGATATGATTTTTTTGCAGTTCCATATTTACCTTCAATTCCAGGACAAGCTTTGGCTTTGCACCGTAGACTAACTTGGCATATTAACGATAAAGATGGATATGTAGATTTGTATGGTCTAAAAAAATTAGTCTTAGAAAATTCAGTACGAAACCTTTATCCAACGAGCGAAGAAGGTTCTGCAACTATTCGTAGTTTTTTGTTCTCTGGTCCCCCCGGTACAGGCAAATCATCATTTGCTGTAGCTCTTTCCAATCATCTTGCAGTACCTTTATTTGTTTTAAAACCAAAGATGTTAACCATTAGGCCACACAATAATACAGTAAAGCATGAAGGAAAGGAAATAAGTTTAAATGAATTTTTTAGCAATGTAAGTAAAAGTGCTCCATGTATATTACTTTTAGATGAAGCTGATGAGATATTACCTCCAAGACTAAAAGATAAAGCACAAGAAAAAGATAAGGGAAATAAAGTAGAGAAGTCTGCTGCTGGTACATTTCTTTCAGAATTAGAGAAAAAAGGTGATGAAGGATTATCTCAAAAAGTAATTTTAATAATGACAACTAACTTACCACATACAGAAACAATAGACGCAAGTTCTATTGATGCAAACGGTTATAGCGGAGATATTGATGCTGAGTTGGAAAACCATATTGATTATGCAGCACTTAGGGAGGGGAGAGTAGATAAAAGAATATTTACTTTTCACAAGCTATATAATGAGCAACAAGGAGAAACATTAGCCAGGCACTTTTTTACTCCATATATTCTATCTGAAAAAATTACAGGATCTGTCGATTTTGTTGGAGCGGGGCAAGTGCTTATGTATTATCCACCAGCTACTATAGAAAAAGTATTTGAAGATACTGCAAGATCAATTAATGGACAAGCCACTCAACAACAAATGCTTGACGAATTAAAAAAGCATCCAAGCTTGCTTAGATTTCATGTTGATCCAGAAATTAAAAGACAAATTGAGACAACAATTTCTATTTTAGTAGAACACTTAAAATTGAAAAAAATAGAGGGAGTTCTAGATACTAAACAGTTAGCAATTTCTGCAAAACAAAATGGACTTGATAAGGGTCAAATAACAAGCACCATTACTAATGGTACTCCTGAAACATTAACCCAAGAAAACATAATTGCTGCCTTTGAACAAGTTAGAAAATCAGCAAGCTAAACCTGCTATAGGTTGGACATCTTTAGTTGCATTATTAAAATCTTGAAGTTTTAATGAAAAGAACTATTCTGTCTGAAGAAAAAATGTCTTAAAAACTCACTTCTAAGAGTTTAGCTATCGCCCTTAAATGATGTATCTTTCGAAATATAACTTCTTGAAGGTTGTTCAGTTTTAGTAGCTTGTTGTGTTCTAACCAGTTCTTGTCTTTGTTGTGGAGACATGCTTTTTAATTGTTCTAATCGAGCTTTAATTTCTGCCATTCTTGTTGCAAGTGAACTATTTACTTCTCTAAGCATTTTTTTTACTCCACTCCTAATTTTTCAACACTTAAAAATCTAACTCGGTTTCTTAACTGCAATACAGTAATTTACTGTATTTCGTAATTAAAGTTCATGATTCACTGATTAATTTCAATTTTTATTATCATTTT
>Ga0156182_154_pt1 | contig 5244 bp, 2 predicted proteins | sample RifCSPlowO2_12_FD_107835 | JGI IMG/M metagenome (GOLD analysis project Ga0156182, IMG submission 107835) | Candidatus Melainabacteria bacterium RIFCSPLOWO2_12_FULL_35_11
CTGCTGGGAATTCGTAGTGAGTTTATTTAGATCCATAGCAATAATTATAATAAGATATAACCTTTATGCCCAAATTCAGAAGCCATAAGCCGGGTTTAAGATAATTGTAAACTAATTTAAAAAATCCAAACTCAACTAAATAGTTGAGTTTCTTTGTTGACTTTTATTCAGATCTCTGGTTGAAAAATACCCCTAAGATAAATTGAGTAACAAGAATGGAATAACATCTCCAGAAGACTGCTTAGTAGGTCGCTGTATTTCGCCCCTGATAATTAATGAAACATAAATTAAATAAAATACAAATTTTCAGGCCTTTAATCAGCATCATTGCTGTTTTCCTCTTTAACTTACCCATACTGGCTGCTTTAAATATTGATTATAAAAATTTGTTTGTTAATCCTGTTTCTAATAATAATAACAAAAATTTATTGGCTCAGGATTTTTCAATTAACACCCTGACAGATGACACAGAGAAAGCAACAGATCAAGACACAAGTACTAATATTCTTCCTGACTCTTTTTTGCAGGGAAGTCAATATTGTACACAGGAAGGAGATTCGGTCACATGTAAAAGTAATTCAGAAATTATGGTTAGTGAAAATGATATTCCTTATGCTGAAGGAGAAGTATTAATTAAATTAAAGCAAATAACTAATGTTTCTATTCTAAATGAAGTTACGCTGCCAGCTGCACTTGATCCAATCATAACAAACACAATCCCCATAATTATATCGACACCTGCTGAAATCCAGTCCTTAAGCACGGAGGAGTCGCAAGACCCCTTAAGCCGCTGGTATATAGCAGAACTTAGAGATGATGTAGAAGTGGCTGAAGCTATTGAAGTTCTCAAAAAAAACCCAGAAGTCGAGTATGTCGAACCGAATCTTAAACTTAAAGCTTTCCTGACTCCAAATGATCCTTATTACTCTTTTATGGGAAGCTGGGGGCAATCTTATGATGATTTATTTGGAGTTAAATTAATTGATGCATCTTCTGCATGGGATATTTCTCAAGGAGAAAATGTTCTTGTAGCTGTTACAGATACAGGTGTAGATTACAATCACGAAGATATAGCTGAGAACATCTGGACAAACCCAAATGAAATTCCAAACAATGGTATTGATGATGATCGCAACGGATATATAGATGATGTAAGAGGATGGGACTTTGTAAATAAGGACAATAATCCAATTGACGATCACGGACATGGTACTCACTGTGCAGGAACCATTGCAGCTATTGGTAATAACTCTAAAGGTATTATTGGTGTAGCTCCTAAAGCTAAAATACTTCCACTTAAGTTTATTGGCGGAAATGGCTTTGGAGACTTAGACGATGCAATATCTGCTATAAAATATGCTGCTGACAATGGTGCTAAAGTTACAAGTAATTCATGGGGTACAAGGGGCTACTCTCAGGCTTTAACTGATGCATTTAACTATGCAAGATCAAAAGGAGTAGTAAATGTAGCAGCAGCAGGAAATGATAGCTCTGATGTAGGAGACATTATACCAGCAAATATTGAAGGGGTTATTACAGTAGCTGCAATAGATAGCACAAGTAAAAAAGCTTACTTCTCTAATTGGGGAAGCAGGATAGATGTTGCTGCTCCTGGAGTAGATATTTTATCTTTAAGAGCATCAGGTACCTCTCTTTATCCAAAAAGCTATTTTGTTCCACCAAATGATGACAATGCGAAATACATAAGAGTAAACGGAACCAGCCAGGCATGTCCGCATGTAGCTGGTTTAGCAGCTTTAATTCTTTCTAAAAACAATAATTTAACTCCTAATGAAGTAAGAACTATAATAAGAGTTTCAGCTACAAAAGCTCCTACCTCAACCAAACTTATTGGACAAGGAATAATTCAAGTTGACAAAGCACTAGAAGTAGCTTCTGCACCAGATATAGAATCAATAATTATAAAACCTTTATCCGGAGATACATTTGGGACTTCTGAGATTATTGATCTTATTGGTATAGTAAAAGGAGATTCATACAGCGTCTCATATAATAATGAAGGTTATTATTCAAGCAACTGGAACCTCCTTAAATCTGGAAGCGGGAGTCTTGAGGGTTTAATCACTAAATTAAATGGTAATAATTTTATTTCTTACTTACCACTTTTTGTAAAACTACAAGCTAATAAAAACGCCTATAATCTAAACTCCATAATTAAACTATACTGTGGTAACAGCACATATCTAAAATGGCACGCTACCAATAGTCTAATATTAAACCTTATTGTAGATGACTTAGAAAATGATGGTAATAAAGAAATTATTCTAACTTCAAGTTACCTTGATGCCCGAGCTGGAACTAATATTTCAATTTGGGATAACAAAGGAAATATAAAAATAAAAAATCTGGTTCCAGATGATGCTGCATCAATAAACTCAACACCAGCAATTGCTGATTTAGATGGAAACAGAAAAAATGAAATTATAGTCCCAGGGATGAATGTTTTTTATATCTTTAATTCAAATGGAACAAATTACTCCGGCTGGCCACTTCTCTATCCGACATTACCACCACCTGCTTGGTCATCTACTTGTCCTAGCTATAGCACCCATAGAAATACAAACTCACCTTCAATAGCAGATATTAACAATGATGGGAAATATGAAATATTTGCTTCTCATTCGGTTAGTTATGGTTGTGGGGATCCATATATTCTGTCTTCTAACTCCATTATTTTAGGACTTTCACATGATGGGAAAAGTCTTTCTGGATGGCCTAAAACTATAGTTGGAATACCGGCTGGACAGGCTCTTGCTGACATTGATGGCGACGGTAATATAGAGATAATTGCAACAGTCGAAGATAGAAGTAATTATAAGAAAGTCATATATGCATGGCATATTGATGGAACATTAGTAAGTGGGTGGCCTATTGAAAAGCAGACTAGCCATCATTATGGAGCTCGTCCCCCAGTAGTAGGAGATCTAAACAAAGACGGGAAGAAAGAAATTATATTTCCGGTTGATGCAGATGTATATGTAGTAGACAAAGATGGGAAAGATCTCCCTGGGTGGCCTAAAAAAATATTGCCACCTCCTTTTCCAGCACCTAAACCAAATATATCAAATAATTTGTCCCTTGCTGACTTAGATGCTGATGGTGATTTAGAAATTATCAATAGTTCTGTATCTACCGGCATAGCCGAAGCTTGGCATCATGATGGAAGTACTGTTAGTGGGTGGCCTTTTAACTTTTATACTAACTTTGGCTCAGAAAGTAGAGGCACAGCAGGCTTATTTGGAGCTGCCGCAATAATAGGCAATGTGGATAATGACAACAGCCCAGATGTAGTGGTTTGGTCAAATGGTTGGGTTAGTAATGATTATCTTGGATTTTTAGTTGTCTTAAATAATAAAGGAGAAATTATAAGTGATTGGATTAACACTTTTCCAGATGCATGGACTCAGTACAGTGTTGCAACACCACAAATTGCAGACATAGATAATGATGGAAAAAATGAACTTGTTTTTGGTGGCCCTAGTGGAAACATTTCTATATGGAAAACACAAGGCAGCTCTACACAAACAAATCAATGGCCTAGAGCATTGCATGATGCACACAACACAGGAAATTATCACTATCTAATCTCATCAACAACAGGTTCATCTTCCGGCTCTTCCTCAAGCAGCTCATCAAGCTCATCTTCTTCATCAAGTGGAAGTTCTTCTTCGTCAAGTAGTTCCTCTTCCTCCAGCTCATCCAGCAGCTCATCATCGAGTTCCTCGTCAGGAGGATCATCTTCATCGTCTGGTTCATCTTCTTCAAGCTCGAGTTCATCATCAAGCTCATCATCGAGTTCCTCGTCAGGAGGATCATCTTCATCGTCTGGTTCATCTTCTTCTTCCGGAGTTATTCCACTACCTCTTATTGCTTCACCATCACAGGGATTAATTACAGTAAGCAATGTACCTTCAGATACAAGAGCCCTTGCCATTGAACTCTCTATCAATTCTTCAGTAATAAAACTTGGTCGACCTACAAGCAGTGTAAGTGGTGCCCTAGCTTTGGAAGGAGCTAAATCTAATGGGGTTGGAATTATTAGTACAGCAGGCTCATTACCATCAGGTTTTACACTTACTGTTCCTTTTATACCACAAAAAATCGGAACCTCCGATGTATCAATTGGCAAAGTGCTGGATATGTTAGGTGGTATCCAAATTGGTGGTGTAAGTGCTCGAATTGACACAAGCCGTGTGACGGTTACTCCTCCTAATGCTGATGGTGGTAATCCTGGCGGTGGCGGTGGTAATACCGGTGGTGGTGGTGGTGGCAATCCCGGTGGTGGCGGTGGTAATCCTGGCGGTGGACTGCCTATTACTATGGTTGATTCATCCACATCAAGTTCCAGCAGCTCATCAGGCTCTCAAACAAAATCTGAACCTATCTTGGGGGCCGATCAGCAACAAGGTGTAAATGTTGATGTAACTTATTCACCTGTATTACCACCTCCTGTCCAACTTCCACTAACAGCTGATGGTTTTCCTGTTACTAATAAAGTTGGTGTTGCATATGTCGGATCAAACCCGACTTTTGAGATTGAAATCCCGACAGCTTACTCAAATCTTGATATAACTTCAGTTAGTTTAGAAGATAGTAAAAAGAAAATTTATACAGATGTACCTTTTTCTTTGACAGATATCCGGGAGAATTTAAACAAATTAATTCTAAATTTAAAACTACCTGCTGATGTATCCACAGGCACGATGAAGCTTAAATTAAATTTATCTGATGGTAGTTTACTAATAGGGACCATTGAAATAATCAATTCTCCAAAATCTATAAGTACTAGTGTTGGCAAAGGAAAAAGTCTCCTGGAGCCAGTTATTAAAAAAGTCTTTGTGAATAAAGAAGGTAGAACTATTACATTAAACTTAAAAGGGAGTGGTTTTATAAAGCCAGCATCTATAACAATATTTCCAAGCAATTTAAACATTACACCGAAGGTAAAGTATATCTCTAAAGACGGTAAAAATCTTATAGTAAAGTTTAAATTACAGAAAAATATTAAAGGTTTAACCCGCGGTGTAATTACACTGGCAACGCTAAGAGGAATTACTTCCAGTCCTTTTACAATTGAAATAAAAAACAAAGAGTAGAAAATTTCTTTGTAATACAGAGTATCAAACTCCTGTTAATGTCTTTTCTGCAAAATCAGTCTCTGTAAGCGGATGCGGCCCGTTTAATGAGTCGGCTGGTGGTATGTAATCTTTTCTAAGCGGATGT
>Ga0156182_115_pt2 | contig 2796 bp, 2 predicted proteins | sample RifCSPlowO2_12_FD_107835 | JGI IMG/M metagenome (GOLD analysis project Ga0156182, IMG submission 107835) | Candidatus Melainabacteria bacterium RIFCSPLOWO2_12_FULL_35_11
ACAAATTGAAAAATTAAATAGGATCAGGAAAGAACCCGTGGGCTTTCATATACCTGATAATTCCGGAGTTGAGGCTGAGCTTGCCATGAGGATTTTAAATGGAACACTTGAATTAAATAACTTTCCAAAAGGTATTTTTGAAAAAATTATAGTTAAAAACTTAACTGGTGAGGATTATATTAAACCTCAGAAAGGTGATAAATTGAATTGGTTAAATTTTATGATACCTGACGGAAAAGTCTTTCTTTATACCATTCTTCCTGATAATGTATTTAGTGAATATGGCTTTCCCGTAGGGTTGTACACAAAAGGAAATGAAGATATTAATCCAAAATCGATAAAAAATGTCTATTATGAAGATCCAAAGACTAAAAGAGTTACAAAGGGAATATATTTTGAGGTGTATGAAGGACCGGGAGATAAAGGACCTGGTGGAATTAATGGAATAATTATGGAAGATGATAAACCCATTGTTATAATTAACACCCATAAAAATGAAGCTTACTTTGTAAATGTAAATGATAAAACAAAAAACTTGCCTTGTAATGGTTTAATAGAATCAAAATTTGCTATGGTTTGCTAATCATCAAAGAATTAAATCTTAATTATGTGAATTAAAATCATGCAAGAGTCTCTTAAATTATTAATTTCAGATATTGTACCTATGGGAATAGAAACACTGCTTCCTATGACTGATGACATGCTTCTTAAAGAAGCTAAAAATATAAACAACTTAAGTAAAAGAGAAAACTATTTAAAAATGTCATTGTCAAAAACCTCTGGAGATTATTGGAAATCTACAGTTTATTTAGCTAAGTTATTAATGAAGAAAGAGCCAGTTTATGCATATAATTTATTAAATAAACTTTCATACAGATTAAAGCTGGAGCCTTATCCTTATATATTAATTTCAGAAATTGCTATCAGGCATAAAGCATGGTTGGTTGCAAAAAGTACACTTGAAGTCGCTCAATGGCTCTCATGTGATGAAAATAAAGCTTACATAAATAAAGTAAATAAGCTTTTAAATTATGTACGTAAAAAGATTGCCAGCAATGAACAGGATAGTTCTGGTAATGAACTCTGGTCAGGTAAACCTATTAATAAGTCTATTATCTTATTAAATATTCTAAATGCACATCCTGAAGAAGTTTTCTTTAAATATTCAAAAAGATTGTTAAATATATTTCCTGAAGATTTGGAAAACTATGACAGAATTTACCAAATACTATATGTGCTTAAGGAAAAAGAGGTCGTTAGAAGGTTTGCAGAACTTATTAATAAAAATAAAAATTTAAATGAAGAAGACAAAAATCTTTATCTTGGAATTTCTTATTACAATTTACTGGAACTTGATAATTCTGTTAAATACCTGGAAGAAGTTTTAAAAATTAATAATAAAAACTTAAATGCACATTTTTATCTGGCATTAAGCTATCTTATTTCAGGTAATTTTGACAGATTTTCTCAAACTTTTCAAAAACTATTACCTGATATAGCAGCTTTAAAAGAAAGTGTCGATGAAATATTACAAACATCCAGTCCTTTATTCCTCGGGGCATTTTTTATCTGGAGTACTGTTTCTGATATAGATCTGATTTTACATAAACCGTCTCAAGAGAAAGATGTTTCTATGGAGACGGCAAAATTAATTAAAGAAATCTACAGGAAGAATGGCTTTGCTAAAATTGACAATTTATTAAACCAAATGAAAAGAAATGAATTGTTTGAAATATTGCCTGATGCACCCCTTTATCTGTCAGAATTATTTATAGAGGAAAATTGTCTTGAAAAAGCAAAAGAGTTACTAATGCTGTCTAAGAGCAATGAAACTCATAGATTATATGCCTGGATTTACAGATTAGAGAAAAAAGAAAATCAGGCAGAAGAAGAATTAATCAAATACAGGAAAGAAAAAAATCAAAATAATTTCAAAAGTCTGATTTTTAAGATGCTTAGACTTGCTCTGCCAGGCAGTGCGCCAGGTGATAAAGAACAGGTTTTTAAAATGCTGGAAGATGCATATTTAAAAGCTCAAAACCTGAAAGAAAAAATTGCACTTGAATATGGATTATGTTCAAATACTTGTTTTGAAGCAAAATGTAGTGAATGTTGTAAGAAAACTTTCCCAATAATTTCGTATACAGAGTATCTTTACCTGAGAGATTGGGTGGAGAAACAAGCTATTGAATTTAAAGATCAAATCTATGATAATTCAATGAAAATTGTAAATAGTTATAGAGAAAAATATAAAAAAGACCCACCGTTTCTATCTCCCTTAGAAGCTGCAGAAAACAGACTTAAATACTATCCTCTTGACTTTCAGTTTGAGTGTCCTGCTCTTTTAGAAGAGCAATGCAGTGTTTACGAAGCTCAACCGTTCATATGTAGAGTTTATGGTTATTCTAGTCATAATCGTACTTCTTTTATGGGTTGTAATTTTTTTAATGAGCAGTTTAAAGCTGCAACAAATTTAACCCCTGTCAGAAAGGTTATAGACATGCTATCTTTTGCGGATTTTGTAAAGTTAACTGATAAACAATTAATAGGAGTAAATGTTGTTGCCCCTATTCCAGTATGGTTTGCGCAGGATCATGAAAAAGCACTCTGGAAAGCACGGGGGTACAGACTATCACAAGGACTATTCGCTCCTGTTTTTTCCTTTATGACAAGGCTTTATTATAAGATGCTGGACGTAAAAAGAGAAAGAGAAAAGTCCAGAGGATGTTAAGCCACATGACGAGACTCTTCCAGTCTTCTTTCTTCATTTCTTCTAGCTACGGCAAGTTCCTCTTG
>Ga0156182_150_pt1 | contig 2554 bp, 2 predicted proteins | sample RifCSPlowO2_12_FD_107835 | JGI IMG/M metagenome (GOLD analysis project Ga0156182, IMG submission 107835) | Candidatus Melainabacteria bacterium RIFCSPLOWO2_12_FULL_35_11
CTCCTCTAGCTTTGAAGCAATTGGAGGAAATAAAAAAACGAGAGCCAAGACAAGGATTATTAAAACAAATCACAAAGACAATTAGGTTCTTAAGTGAGAATCCAAGACATCCTTCTTTGCATACTCATAAAAATCAAAAATTGAGCAATTTACATAAACTGGATATTTTTCAAGTATATGCACAAAACTATACTCCAGGAGCTTACCGTATCTTCTTTACTTATTCTGCTAAAGATGAAATTACTATTACATCTATAGAAACACATCCAGATTAGATATTTATAAATAATAAATTTACTAAGCCACCTAAAAACAGGTGGCTTTTTTCTTTTGCGAGGTATTTGAAATTATGAGCAAAAGACAAATAATTTTTTGGTTAGTTCTATTAGCCCTAATTGGATTTAGAGGATGGTTTTTACCCGAATCAAAAACTAGAACTATTTTACAAGCTCAGTCATTACCTGCTGTTCCTTCTCAAATTACTGTTCCTTTTATGGCTTCTCCAAATACTGTTATTTCTTCTTCTGAAAGAAATGCAAATGATACTGCACTAAGAGATGGAGTAAATGCTGTAAGAGATTGGCTTAACAGTGCATACAACAATATTTTTGCACTTGATGAAGATGAAACTATTGCAGGAAACAATACTCACACTGGAAGTAATACTTTTACAATGACAGTCACCATAAGTGGTGCGTTAGATTTAACAGGTACTTATAATCAAAACACATTAGAACTTGATAGCGACAACACTGGTGTTGAAAATAGTCCTTTGTGTCATTCGGCAAATAGAGGATCTACATCAAGTAATAATCCGGGTATTTGCTGGGTAACTGGTGGAATTGCAAAAATTGTTTCTGATCGAACTTCTTTAGCTTTAGATAAATTACAAGCGGCTGATGGTGCAAGTGGAAATGATGTAACTACTTACCAGCAAGTCCCTAAATTAACTACTACGAATACTTTGACAATGGTCAACACATTTGACCTTTCACCAGTTTCAAATACTGCTGCCAGTGCTGCAAATGAATTAATGAGACGTGGTGAAGTTCTTGCTGCTGACTCTGCAATTACAGCAGGAGGTTCATCAGAAGGTTCTGGGCCACCAGTGGGTGTTTGCACAACTGGTGCTAAATATTTTGATATTGCTACTGCGACAACACCAATTGCATATTATTGCAAAGGTGCTGATGGTATGACATGGGTCAAGCAAGATGTTGACACCATCACTTCAATGCTTGCTATTAATGGTGCAACAACTTTATCTGCAAACTTATCAGTCAGTGGTTCAAGAACTTTAGATGCTGGAAGTAATAAATGGACAAATGTTGCTGACCCAACTGCAAATCAAGATGTACTAACTTTAAATTATTTTAATAATAATATTGGTGATTTTGTCTGGGGGAATGGTGTAGATGGTTCTGCAACTATTTCAATGAATACCAGCTTAACTGCTGACAAATATTATACTGATTTAACAATTGATCCTGGAGTAATTTTAACTTTAAATGGATACGTCCTTCATGTCAGTGGTACTTTAACTTGGAATGGAACAATTGCTGCTGGCAATGGTGCAAATGCTTCTGGAAAAACAGCAGGTACAAATACTAGAGGTTCTTTACCTACAATAGATGGTAAAACTGGTGGTTCAAAAGGAACCAGTAGTAATTCAAATATTACTGGGAATGCTGGATTAAATTGTAATGTTGATAGTGCTGGTGGTGATGGAATTTCTGCATCAGCTTCTAATGCCGGTGGAACGGGTTGGAAAACTAATTTATTAGATGTAATTTCAGCAACTATTTTGCCTCGTTCTGTACCATTTGGTCATTATGCTGGTTCAGCAAGTGGTGATGGTTCCATATGGAACGGAACACATGGTGCAAATACTGGTGGTGATGGCGGTGGTTCTGGTGCAAATGGACAAACAGCACAAATCATTGCTAAAAATATTGTTTTTGGTGGTGCATCTTCTGCAACTGGAACTGGTGGTAATGGTGCTAATGGTGGCAATGGGGTATGTGATGGTGATGGAATGGCAGAAGGTGGTGGTGTTGGTGGTTCTGCTGGCAGTGGAAGTTTATTCGATATTGTTTATAAAACCAAAACAGGTTCACTTTTTAGTTCAACTTTAACTGGTGGCACAAAAGGCATTGGTGGTACGGGTTGCGGTGGCGGTGGAAATGGTTTAGATGGAATGGATGGTAATTCAGGAGCAGTTGTAGAGTTGGATTTATAAGGAGAGGAACACATGAAAAAAATACTTAGCTTGTTTCTAAGTTTAATACTGTTACTATCTTGTCAGTCTGCAAAAGCTGTTGTAGGTGGTAATAACGGAGCTCTGGGTGCATTGAACGATGCTGTAGAGTTTCGTGTAAATGATTGTGGAGTATCATCATTTCAATTAACAGGGACTTGGACAGCAACAGTTACATTTGAAGGGACTACTAAGGGTGATACTTGGATATCAATTCCTTCAATCAACCCAACTACTGGAGCAACAAGCACTACACAAACTGCCAACGGAATTTATATCCTTCCATGTTCTGGTTTT
>Ga0156182_144_pt1 | contig 1637 bp, 2 predicted proteins | sample RifCSPlowO2_12_FD_107835 | JGI IMG/M metagenome (GOLD analysis project Ga0156182, IMG submission 107835) | Candidatus Melainabacteria bacterium RIFCSPLOWO2_12_FULL_35_11
ATATTCAGATACACTATTATGAGGAACAGATGGATGTATTATAACAATATCCTCTAAACCTCTTTTTGAAATAAACATATTCATCTCATTTTTTAAATACCCATCACCAACAATCAAAATTTTAAAACCCTCCTCACCCCATCCCTCTCCCCTCTGGGGAGAGGATGGGCTACCATTGCTGCGAAGCATTGCAATGGGAAGCGGTGAGGGGCTGACTTGACGATTTTTCAATATGTAAGAAGCCTCAAGGAGGGTCAACAATCCTTTCTCTCTGGTCAATCTCCCTATATATCCGAATATAAAACCCTTCAACCCCATCTGCCCTCTCAATTTATTGCTCTCTTTTCTGCAAAAATTCGCCGTATCTACAGCATGAGGTAATAAATTAATATTTTTATTAAAGCCATGCCTTCGCAGAATAGTCTCACACTCCCTGCTTACGGCAACTCCTTTGACAGCAGAGTGGAATATATATTTCTGGGTTTGATTAAAAGGGAATGGATACCTCTTGTATATATTCTGCTTGGTATAAAATAATATCAGTGGTTTAAAAATAGAAGAAAAATATACAGTCTGCAGGGCAGACAGGCTCCATGGCTCTTCATCTATAAAAATAATATCAGGTTTTATGGCTCTGAGCTCTTTTTTAAAACGATACTCATAAAAATAAAGAGAGCCATTACCTGCAAAATACGGATTAATGTATATTATTCTTCCCTTTTCACCCTCTGATTCATCTGCCCTCTCTATCTTCATCCTTATATCGGATTTCCAGTAGGAAGGGGCGAAAAGTGTAAGCTCAATATCCCTGAATTTTGCAAGCTCAAAATATATCTTCCGATTTATCGCTACAACACAGGAATGTGACACTACGGCTATTTTCATATTAAATTCCTATGCCTTAAAAAAGACCTAAACACGAATGACACGAATAGATGAATTACACGAATTAATCCGTAGTGCCGACCTTTATGGTCGGCTTTGTTGTTCATAAATGAAACGCTACATTGTGGGGGATGAACCCCCACGCTACACATTCGTGATATTCGTGTTCCATGGATTTTATAATTTAGATTTCTTTTATTTCTTCATACAGATTCACTGTTTCTTCAGCCATTTTATCCCATGACATTGATTCTACCTTTTTTCTTGCCTTCTGCCCAATTTTCAATCTTAAATCCTTATCCATTATCAGCGGTTTAATGCGGCGGGCTATTTCTTCAGGGTCTGCAGGGCTATCAAGCAATATACCGTCTTCCCCCTCTGTAATAATCTCGGAAACTCCTGCCTGACGGCTTGTAACCACAGGGAGACCAGATGCCATAGCCTCTGTAACAGCCATTCCGAATGGTTCATAGAGAGTCGGCATTATAAAAACATCAGCAGAGGCATAATATTTATAAATATCATTTCTCTGCCCTGCAAATCTTATCATCCTTTCAACCCCAAGTATTTTCGCCTCTCTTCTGAAATACTCTTCATCGCCTTTACCGGCAATAATTAAAAATACCTTTCCCCGATTGAAGATTTCGGGGACAAGCATCTTCTTTAATAATCTGAGGCTTTGCAGGAGATAGAAAAGTCCTTTTCTTTCCATTGCACCGACAAAGAGCAGAAGACAGGCATCATCTGGTATT